>LDZR01002330.1_pt1 | contig 118316 bp, 136 predicted proteins | sample 615371 | NCBI WGS metagenome assembly LDZR01 (sample SAMN03408294, study PRJNA278302) | terrestrial metagenome | isolation source: oil reservoir sample K2 | place: USA: Alaska, North Slope, Kuparuk formation | collected 2013
CAGCATAGCCGTAAATGGTGTATGTCTTACGGTGGTGGAAATTTTGAATAGTGTTTTTAAAGTTGAGATAATGAAGGAAACTTTTGATAAAACTTCACTTTCAGATTTGAGAATAGGGGATAAAGTTAATTTGGAGAGGGCAGTAAAGATTAACGGCCGTTTTGGGGGGCATTTTGTCAGCGGACATATAGACGGTGTTGGAATTATTAGATCCTTTGATTACTGGGAAAATGCTAAAATTTTTGAGATAAGTGCGGATCCAGCCCTTTCTAGGTATATAGTTCCTAAAGGCTCCATTGCAGTGGATGGAATAAGTCTTACAGTTGTAGATACTGAAGGAATTTTATTTACCGTTTCTATTATTCCCCATACCTTAAAAAATACTAATTTGGCTTTTAAAAAAATTGGGGATAAGGTAAATTTGGAAGTTGATTTGATTGCTAAATATATAGAAAAGCTTTTGGAGCAAAAATTTAAAACACGGGAAGGAGTAACATATTCTTTATTAGCAGAAAAGGGATTCTTAGATTAATGGGGGTTTTGAAAATGGAGAAAGAAATTTTTAATTCCATAGAAGAAGCTATTGAAGATATTAAAAATGGAAAAATGATTATAGTTGTGGATGATGAAGACCGGGAAAATGAAGGAGATTTAGTGATGGCTGCTGAAAAGGTGACCCCAGAGGCAGTAAATTTTATGGCAAAATACGGCAGGGGTCTTATTTGTGTACCGCTTACTGAAGAGATTACTGAAAGACTCCAGCTTCATCCCATGGTTTATGATAGTACGGATCCCCATGGAACAGCTTTTACTGTTTCTGTTGATTATAAAGGGGTAAAAACCGGCATTTCAGCTTATGAACGAGCAGAAACTATAAAAGCGCTTATTGATCCTTCTTCAAAGCCGGAAGATTTCAGAAGACCCGGACATATTTTTCCTTTAAAGGCAAGGGAAGGAGGAGTTTTACGAAGGGCAGGGCATACCGAAGCTGCAGTGGATTTGGCAAGATTGGCAGGGCTGTGCCCTGCCGGCGTTATTTGTGAAATAATGAATGAAGATGGTACCATGGCAAGGGTGCCGGATTTGCTGAAATTTTCTGAGGTTCATGGGCTTAAGATAATAACTATTGCAGATCTAATACGTTTTAGAAGAAAAAATGAGCAGCTCATACGAAGGGTAGAGGTGGTTAATTTACCAACAAAATATGGAAAGTTTAAAGCATATGTTTATCAGGATATTGTAGAAGAAGAAGGACATATTGCCCTTGTGAAAGGGGAAATCAATGACGGAAAACCTGTTTTGGTAAGGGTTCATTCCCAATGTTTAACCGGTGACGTTTTTGGAAGCTTACGTTGTGATTGCGGTCAGCAGCTGAGCTCGGCTTTGAGAATGATTGAAGAAGAGGGAAGAGGAGTTCTTCTATACATGAGGCAGGAAGGAAGGGGAATTGGGCTAATAAACAAAATGAGAGCTTATAAGCTCCAAGAAGAAGGTATGGATACTGTGGAAGCTAATGAAAAATTGGGATTTAAGGCTGATTTAAGGGATTACGGCATTGGAGCTCAGATTTTGGCAGATTTAGGTGTAAAAGAAATCAGGCTTCTTACCAATAATCCTCGAAAAATTGCTGGACTGGAAGGGTATGGATTAAAGGTTGTGGAAAGGATTCCCATACAGGTATTTCCCAATGAGAATAATGAAAAATATTTAAGGACTAAAAAGACAAAGCTGGGCCATTATTTAGACAACATTTAATAGAAAAAGAAAAATTTAAAATTTAATTTGATTTTTAAAAAAAGGGGTGAATGATATTGCCGAAGGTTTTTGAAGGGATGCTGGATGGTAGCGGACTTAAATTTGGAATAGTTGTAAGCAGATTTAACGAATTTATTACTAAAAGACTGCTGGAAGGGGCTCTTGATGCCCTTAAACGTCATGGTACAGATCTTAATTCTGTTGATATAGTTTGGGTGCCGGGTTCATGGGAAATACCTATTGCTGCAAAAAAGCTTGCCCAGAAAGGTAATGATGCTGTAATTTGTTTAGGTGCGGTAATTAGAGGAGACACTCCACATTTTGAATATGTTGCAGGGGAAACCAGTAAAGGAATTGCAAAAATAGCCCTTGATTTAGGTGTGCCGGTGATAAATGGTTTAATAACAGCTGATACTTTGGAGCAGGCTATAGAAAGAGCCGGTACTAAAGCGGGAAATAAGGGTTGGAGTGCGGCTTTATCTGCTATAGAAATGGCGAACTTGTTCAAAATGATTTAAAATTGATTTAAGAATAGAAATTTAAAAAAATTAAAAATAAATAGGATTTGGCTTGTTATCCAAATCCTATTTATTTTTTTATAATGCTTTTTGAATTTTTCCAGAACGGATGCACCTTGTACAAACCAATGCTCTCCTTGGAGTTCCGTTTAACAGTATTTTTACTCTCTGCAGATTTGGAGCCCAAACCCGCTTGGTCTTTAAATTGGAATGGCTTACATTATGACCAGTTTTTGGTCCTTTCCCACAGATTGCACATCTTCTGCCCAATTTAAAACACCTCCTCATATAAAACAGCACTAGTGCTCATATGTTGGAATGTCAACATCATCATTGTAGCAGTCCCGTTTTAATTAGGCAATAAATTGTATCCAGTGGGATAAAAATATTGTTATTATAAATTTTTTTGCTGCAAAGAATAAAAAAAGTCTGAAAAGATAAAATTTTTTAACAACAAGGAGTGAGGCTTTATAGTTAATGATAAAAAAAACAAAAAAAGAAAATAATAGTAGATAATCAAAAGATTAGAGATATGGAAAAAATAAAATATGAAGTTTCTCAAGAAATGGGTTTGCAAAAGGATAGGAGCTGTTAAATAGGCCAAATAGTTCTAGCCTTATCAAAGTATAAATTAATAGGCTAGTGCTGATACTATGAATGCAGCAAAGGAGGTGAAAAATAATTGGCTCAGGGACAAAGAAGAAATCAAATCTTAGTTCCTCAAGCAAGAGCTGCTATGGACCAATTTAAATATGAGGTTGCTGCTGAAATAGGGCTTAATGTTAAGCCTGGAGATTACTGGGGAGATATACCTGCAAGGCTGAACGGGGCTGTAGGAGGCCATATGGTTCGCAAGATGATCCAAGCTTATCAGGAACAATTGGCACAACAGCAGCTTACCCAACAGCAGTAAACTTTGTTTAATGTTAATTTTATTAGCGGGCAAAAGCCCGCGTTTTTTATTCTAATTCTATTTTATTCTAATTCTATTTATTATTGAAGATAAAGATGGGCATTTTCTTTTCCCACTGCTTTATGAAGACTTTGATTAAGAGCTGTTGCAACACATAATGCTGCATTATCGATTAGTATATCAATTTCTTTTGGAGTAACACTTAAGTTTCCTCCAAAGGGTTCAAGAAGTTTTTCAGCAATATGGTGGAGCGTCTGCTCTTGGATCTGTCTTGAAAAACCTGGAACCTGTTGTTTTAAAGCATTAAATGCTTCGAAAATAATTATGGCTGCGTTTACTACTGTTGGAATTCCTATGGCTATTACAGGTATTCCTAAAGTATTTATATCTATTCCCATTCTTTGATTTCCTACTCCTGAACCGGGATTTATTCCTGTATCAGCAATTTGGATTGTGCTGCAGATCCTGTCAACATTGGTGGCTGCAAGGGCATCGATGGCAATTACACAAGCTGGTTTTATTTTTTCTACCGTTCCCTTTATAATTTCTGCCGTTTCTATTCCTGTAGTTCCCATAACACCAGGAGATAGTGCACTTACAGGTCTAAAACCAGGTCCTAGAGATTGGGGAAGGTATTTATGCAGATGTCTGGTTACCATAACATGAGATATTACCCTTGGGCCTAAGGCATCAGGTGTTGCAGACCAATTGCCCAATCCCACAAGCAAAATTTCGGCTTCATCGGATATATTGAGATTTTTTAATAATGTTTCTATTTTTAAAGCAAGTATTTCGCTGACTTTATCATGCAGCGGAGGATTATTTTCTCTTAGTCCTGGTGCATCAATGGTTATATATGTACCTGGGGCTTTTCCCATTAGTGCACCCACGGCTGGGTTCTCAATTATTATTGTAGTTACTTCTGCATTATCATATTTTTCTTTATTTTCAATTACACCTGGTATTTCAGTTTGGGCATCACCCCTAACAAGACTATGGGCTTCCACTGCTAAATCTGTAACTATTCCGTATTTTTGTAGAATGTTTAAAATTTCCATACTATGGTTAAGCCCTCCTAAGATTTTGTTTAAGATTAAAATAACCAGGAAAAGAAAAAATATTCGGGTATGTTTAATATAATTTCAATTTATGATATTTTAAAAGTGGTGAGGTTTTATGGAATTGATAAAAGTTGATAAAAACAAATATATGATAAAAAAACATGGAAAAATGAAGTGCGATGTTGTTGTTTATGTAAATGATTATCTTTATAAACTTTTAATGGAAGAAAATGAGGCTGTCAATCAGCTGTATAATGCTGCATGCCTGCCTGGGGTTTACAAACGGGTATTGGGTATGCCAGATATTCATACAGGCTTTGGTCTCCCTATAGGCGGAGTAATGGCAATGGATGGAGAAAATGGAGTGGTTTCTGCAGGTGCAGTGGGTATGGATATTAACTGCGGTGTACGCCTGCTCAGCACTAATATACATCGTTCTGAGGTTAATGAGAGTATATTAAAAGCTCTTTTAAAGGAGATTGAAAGCAAAGTTCCCCCAGGACTTGGGAAAAAAAGCAGAGATAAGAAATTTAGAAATGTAAATTTAGATCGAATAGCGGAATTAGGGGCTCAAGAAATTGTAAGAACTTACGGCTTAGGAACTGAGGAAGATCTTCAAAATACCGAAGATTACGGAAGAATTCCAGGTGGAGACCTGGATGCAGTTTCACCTCATGCTGTGGAAAGAGGCGATCAGATAGGCACCATTGGTTCAGGAAATCATTTCATTGAAATTGGATATATAAGCAGGGTTTATGATGAGTCCCTTGCGGATTTTTTTGGCTTAAAGGAAAAAAATATTACTGTGTTAATACATACCGGGAGCAGGGGTTTTGGACATCAAATCTGTACAGACTATACAAACATGATGCTTCGTAAAGCTGAAAGCATGAAGTTGCCCATTCCCAGTAAAGGTTTAGCTTATGTGCCCATAAAAACTGAACTGGGCAGGCAGTATCTTGCTGCCATGGCAGCCGCAGCAAATTTTGCTTTTGCCAACAGACAGATCATTACTGATTATGTTAGGAGTTCTTTTTCAAAAATCTTTAGGCGCTCATGGGAAAAATTGGGGTTAAAATTGGTTTATGATGTGGCTCATAATATTGCAAAATTTGAAGAATATGATGGCAAAAGCTTTTAATACATAGAAAAGGTGCTACGAGAGCTCTACCTGCCGGACATAAAGACAATCCTGAATATTACATTTCAACGGGACACCCTGCTATAATTCCCGGAACGATGGGTACTGCATCTTATGTAGTGGTAGGTACTGACAAAGCTTATGAGACTTTTTATTCTGTAAACCACGGGGCTGGAAGGGTCCTTTCAAGAAATAAAGCAAAGAAAACTATTAGTCAGCAGGAATTTAATGAAAGCTTAAAGGGTGTCATATGCCTTCAAAAATCAAAGAAAATTTTGGATGAAGTTCCTCTTGCATATAAAGATATTGAACAAGTTGTTGGCACTCTTTGGGAAATAGGTATTACAAAGAAAGTAGCTAAATTAAAGCCTTTAGCAGTTCTAAAAGGAGAAGATTAAATAATTTGGCTAGAAGGAATATTATTGTTTTATGTAGAATGAGGACCCTGGAATTTCATCCATCTCATGAGGGGGCTTTTTCGTGGAGGTAAAGTGTGCTTTGTGCGGTCGGGTGGACGTAATAACAAAAATTCATAAGGATTATTTTAAAATTGCTCGACAGAAAGGTTCTTATATTTGTGAAATGTGCGAAAAAAGAGTGCGCTATCAGGCAGTTGAATGCAACAAGCCCAAAAAGCCCATGTAGCAAAGAACCCACAGGTTATTTAAACCTGTGGGTTTTTGCAGTTGCCGTTACCGGCAACCTGGGAGAGGAGAAACCGGAGGAAGAGCTCATGGGGGAGGGTTATTTGGGTAAATAACCTCAAAGCTCTTCTTGTAATATTTTGTTGTGCATTAATATTTTGGACAGAAATTTTTTAGAATATACTTTGGAAAGAAAAATTTTTTAATTTTTTTTTTAAATTATTTTTTATGTTATAATTGCCTTTAAGGTGGCATCAATGAGAATAATAGGAGGTAAATACAAGGGGAGACGCCTTAAAACTCCCAAAGATAATAAAATTATTAGACCTACCTCTGATAGGGTTAAGGAGGCCATATTTAATATACTGGGGGAAAAAGTACAAAACAGCCGGGTGCTGGATTTATTCTGCGGCACAGGCAGCTTAGGTTTGGAAGCTCTCAGCAGAGGTGCTTCCCATGTTGTTTTTGTGGATAAAAGTTCTCTCTCATTAAAGCTCGTCAAATCAAATTTGGAGTTAATTGGAGAATGCGAAAAGGCCTTATTAATTAAAAGTGATGTTTTTAAAGCATTTGGCAGATTGGCAGCAGAAAAAAAGGTTTTTGATGTTGTTTTTGTTGATCCACCTTATAAAGAGCGGTTTCACAAAGCTATATTGGAAGAACTTGCTTTAAAGGGGCTTATGGAAAAGGAAGGGGTTGTAGTATACGAAACTTCTAAAAAATATGAGTTTGCTGAACCTATTCCTTTATTTGTAATGACTAGATCTAAAGGGTATGGAGACACAAAGGTTTCTTTTTTCCTTTATGTGGGAGAGGAGGTTTGAAATTTGGAAATTTTAAAAACTTTAGATGATCTGGAAAAACTAATAGAAGAGAGCACTAGAATCCCAATAACTGGTAAGATTGTTTTGGATTCTGAAAATTTGCTGGATTATGTGGATAAAATAAGGGGATTGCTTCCTGAAGAAATAAGGCAGGCCCAGTGGGTTGCAAAGGAAAGGGATCGCTTAATAAAGGAAGCTGAAGATGAGGCAAAGAGAATTATATCTGATGCTAAAGAAGAAATTAAAAAGCTTGCAGATGAAACAGAAATAGTTAAAGAAGCTAATGCCCGTGCAAAAAGTATTATTGAGGAGGCAAAAAAAGAAGCTGATGAAGTTATAAATGGTGCCAATGAGTATGCTGCAGAAATTTTAAGGAACTTAGAAAATACTTTAACAAAAGCTTTAAATGTTGTTAGAAAAGGAATTTCTCAGCTGAGTGAGGGAGAGCAGAAATAGAGCATTTTTTATAGGAATTACTGTTTAGATTTGGGGATTAATAGTTTCTTAATGCAGCATAAAGCCGCATATAATACAACAGCTAATGTACATAAAATTATCAGAGAGATAGAAACTAAGTTTAATATGAATATCCAGTTTTTATATAAAAGGACTGCTGTATTTCCTGCTTTTGGTAAGAAAGATGACATGACGGGGCTGATGGGACCCAACAGCAGAATCGATATTAGTGGTGAAATTACAGCATGAAGTAAGCGTGCAACTATAAATGTGTTCATGCTGAGGTCGGTATCTTTAATTAAGCTTGCTACCTGAGCGTGAATGGATAAACCCTGCCATCCCAGCATTGCACTAGTGGCAATCAGCTGGACGGTTAAGGGGACTTGGCTTTCACTGGCAAGTTTTGCTCCCAATGTTATTTCAAAAATGCCCGTTGTTATGGAAGGAATCACTTCAGGATAATTTTTTATTGGGATAAATAGATGATGCAGAATTACAGAGATAATTTTCAAAATTCCAACCAATTTTAAAACTTCAACAAATACTGAAAAAAAGATAATAAACCCTCCGATAACCACAAGAGTTTGGACGGATTTTTTTATAGAATCAGCTAAAAGAATTCCTACAGACCTGTTTTCTGCCGCTTGAGCTTCCAGTAAAGCTTTGAAAGCCTTTTTAAGCAGACATCCCCCGCCACGGGGTCTGTTTTTTTTCTGTATTTCATCCATTTTCCAGAAGCGGAATAAAAAACCTATAAAAAGATTAGCTGCATAGTGAGAAAAGGCTATAATAATTCCCAGTGCAGGGTTATGATACATTCCCACGGCAACAGCCCCAAATATAAAAAGGGGGCTGCTGTTATTAGTAAATGCTATCAATCTTTGGGCTTCCGTTCGGGTGCAGAGGTTTTTTTTTTCGCAGTTCAACTGTTAGCAGGGTGCCTATGGGGGCTCCAGAAGTATAGCCCATTGCTACAACGAAAGCACCATTTCCAGGGACATTAAATAGGGGTCTCATGATGGGTTCCAACAGTATACCCATAAAATGTACTGCTCCAAGTCCTAAAAGGAGTTCGGAAGTAATAAAAAAAGGGAAGAGAGCTGGAACCACAGTGGACCACCAAGCTTCTAAGCCCCTTAGAGAAGCCTGGAAAATTTCTTTGGGAAACAAGATCATGAAAAGGCACATAAATGCGACAATGAAGGCTTTTATTATGGGAATGTAAACTCTGCGAAAATAAACCCTGTTTATTACTAACACGTTGATCCTCTCCTATTTTTTCTTTGATATATATACTCCTTTTGTTTAAAAAAATGCAGTTTTTAAATAAAAGTCATAAAAAAACGCGGGCAGGCTAAAGCTTCAGCTGAAAGACAGCATATTTATTGAAAAAGTAAAGCACACTTAATATAAAAAATCCGGAGGATCACGATGAAAATTTTAGTAACTAACTGTGGGAGTTCATCTTTGAAATGCAAGCTCTTTGACATGGAAAGTGGGAAAGTATTAGCTAAAAGTGTTGTAAATAAGATTGGAAATAAAGCGGCAGAAGTAAAGTTAATATTTTGGGAAAAAGAGGAATTTAGTGAAACAGCTGCTGTAGAAAGTCATGATAAAGCTTTAAAGTTAGTTATAAAAAGACTAACGGATAAAGAATGCAGTGTTTTAAGTTCTTTAGAAGAAATCGATGCTGTGGGGCATAGAGTTGTCCATGGAGGAACTATTTTTAAGGGTCCTGCTTTGGTTAATAAAAGGGTTAAAAGAGCTATTGAAAAGCTGATAAAGCTTGCACCTCTCCATAACGGCCCGGCTTTAAAAGGTATAAAAGCCTGTGAAAAACTTTTGCCCGATGTTCCTCAAGTTGCTGTTTTTGATACTGCTTTTCATCAGACACTGCCCAGACATGCGTATCTTTACAGTATTCCTTATGAGTTTTATGAGAAGTATAAAATTAGAAAATTTGGATTCCACGGTATTTCCCATAAATATGTTTCCATAAGAGCGTCAGAACTGCTTGGAAAACCCTTAAAGAAACTTAAACTTATTACATGTCATTTGGGGAATGGTGCCAGTGTTTGTGCTATAAAAGGGGGGAAATCTATAGATACCAGTATGGGTTTTACACCCCTTGAGGGATTAACCATGGGAACAAGGTGCGGTGATATTGATCCTGCAATAGTTGCCTTTATTATGGAGAAGGAGCAGATGACAGTAGATGAGGTTGGGGATTTTTTAAACAGGAAATGCGGGGTTTTGGGACTCTCAGGGATAAGCAATGATTTTAGAGATATAGAAAGAGAGGCTTTTAAAGGCAGTAAAAGAGCTGTTATAGCCCTTGAGGTTTTTATTTACGATGTTAAAAGATATATTGGTGCTTATGTGGGGATCTTAAATGGCATTGATGCCCTAATTTTTACGGCAGGATTGGGTGAAAACAGCCCCCTTGTAAGATCTCAAATATGCAAAAACTTATCATATTTAGGTTTGGAAATAGATCCCCATAAAAATTTTGAGCTGCGAGAAGGAGAAAGAATTATATCTAAAGAAAGTTCGAAGCCTATTATGGTTATACCGACGGATGAAGAATATATGGTAGCTTTGGATACAAAGCAGGTTTTGAAACAGCCAGTCCGCAGCTTTGCTTGACACTGAGATGTTTCTTTCTGTATAATGCATTTAGTGTTTTTTTTGAGGTGATGTAAAGAATGGAACTCAACATTAAAAAAATTTCAGAAAAAAAAGGAGCTCACTTAAATTTTAATTTTTATGAAAAACTTTCACCTATGGTAATCGGTGGGGAAAAAATAGATTTTAATACACCAGCTTTTGTAGAAGGTACTGCGACTAATGTGGGCAGTGGGATTTTAGTAGAAGGAAGGTTGAATACAGAAATACTGGTTAACTGCAGCAGATGTTTAAAAACTGTTTGTGTGAAAATTGACACAGAATTTAAAGAAGAATATGTTAAGGAAAGTAAGCTGAATGAACCGTCCTATCACGAACTGTATGAGCAGGGAGAGATACACATTTACAAAGAAAATAAGCTGGATATAATGAATGAAATTTTAGAAAATGTAATTTTAAATATTCCTATGAAAGTCTTGTGTTCTGCAGAATGCAGGGGAATATGTTCCATCTGCGGCCGTGATCTTAACGTTGAACAATGCGACTGCAGAACTGAAAGTGTAGATCCAAGATTAGCAGCTCTTCAAAAATGGTTTGAGAAATAAAATAGGCTCGGGAAGGAGGGAGAAACTGTGGCTGTCCCTAAGAGGAGGCAATCTAAAGCTCGTACGAGAAAGAGAAAAGCTGTATGGCTCAATATTCCTAAGCCCCATGTTATTGAATGTCCCCAGTGTCATGAACCTAAACTACAGCACAGGGTTTGTCCTTCGTGCGGTTATTATAGAAATCGTGAAGTGATAGAAGTTGAATAAATAGTAGAACCAAAGAGGTTGTTGGTACAGCTGCCAGCAGCCTTTTTTGTTTTTATATTTCTTCTATTTGTTTATATTTGCCGCATACTGCAGAAAAATAGCGGTAATCTTTTTTTATTTTAGACAGCTTTTTCTTGCAACTGCAATTTATTTTATATTATACTTTGTTTATAATATCTGGTATTAATATGAGCTATTATAAAGTATTATAGAAAAGGTGGAAGTAATGATGTCCCAAGGGCAATCATCGAAAAAAATTCGTCAGAAAAAACTCAAAGAATTTTTAAAGAAAAATCCATTTTTAACAGACGATGATTTGGCTGAAATTTTTGGGGTAAGTGTTCAGACCATAAGGCTCGACAGGCTTGCCTTAGGGATTCCTGAAGTTAGGAAGCGAATTAAATCTGTTGCAGAGGAAGCTTTTGGGAAAGTTCGCTCCCTTGCTGAAGGGGAGCTGGTGGGCAGACTTTTGGATATTAAACTGGGGCAGTATGCTATATCTGCAATGGATATAACAAAGGAAATGGTATCAGAACATGGACATGTTAGGGGACATGTTCTTTATGCTCAAGCAAGCTCTCTGGCCATTGCAGTGATAGATTCAGAGATAGTTTTAACGGGAAGCGCACGGGTGAGATTTAAACGACCTGTTTTGTTGGGAGAGAGGGTTATAGCCACAGCAACAGTAAAAACCCGTAAAGGTGCCAGCTATCTTGTATCTGTTCACTCCAAAGTAAACAATGATTTAGTATTTAAAGGCCATTTCATTATGTTTGCCCCTGAAAAAAAGAAGCAGTAAGGAGGAAAAAAAATGAAAATAGCAATTGATGCCATGGGAGGGGATTACGCACCGGAGGAAATCGTAAAAGGGGCTGTTGAAGCTGCTAAAGAATATGATGCTGAAATAATACTTGTGGGTAACAGCAGTCTAATTAAAGAGCATCTAGGGGACAGGGAATTGAAAAATATAAGTATTGTGCACTGTGACCAGTATATAGCTATGGATGAAAAACCAGCTGTAGCTTTGCGCAAGAAAAAAGATGCTTCCATTGCTGTGGCTACAAGACTTGTAAAAGAAGGTAGAGCAGATGCTGTTATTTCAGCTGGTAGTACGGGAGCACAGATGGCTTCTTCTTTAATTACTCTGGGGCGCCTTAAAAATGTTCAGCGTCCAGCTATTGCAGCAATTTTACCTGGGTTAAAAGGTAATATCGTACTTTTAGATGCTGGAGCAAATACGGACTGCAGACCGGAGAATTTGGTGGAATTTGCTGTTATGGGCAGTGTTTATGCAGAAAAAGTGCTAGGTATTAGTAAGCCAAAAGTCGGACTTCTTAATATTGGAACGGAACCCACAAAAGGGGATCTTTTAACCCGGGAAGCTTACCAATTACTCCAAAAAGTACCCATCAATTTTTATGGAAACATTGAAGCCAGAGACATTCTGACGGGAAATGTGGATGTGGTTGTATGTGACGGATTTGTAGGCAATTCTTTGTTAAAGTTTGGAGAGGGTATTGGAAAGATTTTTTATAGTCTGCTGCAGGATGCTGTTAAATCTTCTTTTCTCACAAAATTGGGAGGATTTTTGCTTCTTTCAAGTTTTAAAGAGATAAAGCGAAAACTTGATTGGCAGGAATACGGTGGAGCTCCTCTCCTTGGGATAAAAGGAATAAGCATTATCTGTCACGGAAGTTCTAAATCAACCGCAGTAAAAAATGCAGTTAGGGTTGCAATCAAATGTATAAAAGATGATTTTGTTAAAGTTTTATCTGATTTTCTTGAGACAGGATATGTTTCCGATAAAGAGAAGGTGAAATTATGTCATCGGCATTGAGAACTAGACCTGTTGGAATACTTGGAACGGGAATTTGTTTACCTGAAAAAGTTCTGACAAATAAGGATCTAGAAAAAATGGTTGATACATCAGATGAATGGATAAGGACAAGAACGGGTATAGTGGAAAGGCGCATAGCTGATCCTGATACTCCCACTTCTGTTTTAGCAGAAAAAGCAGCCAGAATGGCACTAAAAAACGCCCGTATTAAAGCGGAGGATATAGGATTAATAATTGTTGCCACTGTAACACCTGATATGATTTTTCCAGCTACTGCTTGTTTGGTTCAAAACAGATTGGGAGCGATCTCTGCTGCTGCCTTTGATTTAGAAGCTGGATGTTCTGGTTTTATTTACGGTTTGGTCAGCGGTGCACAGTTTGTAGCTTCAGGAGTTTATGATTATGTACTGGTAATTGGTGCAGAAACCCTGAGCAGGATTGTAAACTGGGAAGATAGAAATACTTGCGTTTTATTTGGAGATGGAGCAGGAGCTGTAGTTATAGGCCCTGTTCCCAATGGATATGGGTTGTTGGGGATTGACCTTGGTTCAGACGGCAGTGGAGCAGATCTTCTAGATGTACCTGGTGGAGGTTCCCTTAACCCTGCTACTAAGTATACAGTGGAGAATAAAATGCATTTTTTGAGAATGAATGGAAATGAAGTTTTTAAATTTGCAGTCCGGATTATTGGGGATTCTTCTATCAGGGCTCTTATGTCTGCTGGCCTTAAAAAGGAAGAAATTGATTTTTTGATACCCCATCAGGCAAATATAAGAATTATTCAAGCAGCTGTAAAAAGGCTTAAGCTTTCAAATGATAAAGTTTATGTAAATCTTGACCGATATGGAAATACTTCTGCTGCTTCTGTACCCATTGCTCTCCATGAAGCATATGAGGAAGGTTTGATTAAAAAGGATAGCATTATAGTCCTTGTGGCTTTTGGTGCAGGATTAACATGGGGAGCAGCTGTCATTCGCTGGTATGAATAAATATCTGTTTACAAAGTGGGGGTGAATCTATGATTGGGACAGAGCTCTGTTCATTATTGGGAATAAAATATCCTATTTTTCAGGGGGGCATGGCTTGGATAGCAACCGGCGAACTGGCTGCAGCGGTTTCCAATGCAGGAGGATTGGGAATTATTGGTGCGGGAAATGCTCCTCCTGAAGTTGTTAGGGAAGAAATAAAAAAAGTAAAAGATTCCACTGATAATCCTTTTGGAGTGAATGTATATTATATGTCCCCCCATGTAGACGAAATAATTTCTTTAGTGATCGAAGAAAAAGTACCTGTAATTACAACAGGAGGAGGGAATCCTGGAAAACACGTAAGTGCCCTTAAAAATGCTGGAATTAAAGTTTTCCCAGTGGTTGCATCTGTTGCTTTGGCTAAGAGACTTGAAAAATTGGGTGTTGACGGTTTGATTGCTGAAGGCATGGAGTGCGGCGGGCATATTGGAGACGTAGCTACTATGCCCTTGGTTCCTCAAATAGTTAGGACAGTAAATCTCCCTGTAATTGCTGCAGGAGGTATTGCAACGGGAGAAGGGCTTGCGGCAGCACTTGCTTTGGGTGCAGTTGGGGTCCAAATGGGCACCAGGTTTATCTGTGCTTCGGAATGCACAGTACATAGAAACTATAAAGAAGCAGTGATAAAGGCAAAGGATAGGGATACGGTGGTGACAGGTTTTTCAGGTCATTATGTTAGGGTACTGAAAAATAAGCTGGCAAGGGAATTTAAAGAACTTGAGGCGCGGGGGGCATCCAAAGAAGAGTTTGAAGAGCTTGGTGCAGGCCGTCTAAAGAAAGCAGTTTTAGATGGAGATATTGAAAATGGTTCAGTAATGGCAGGGCAGATTGCTGCTTTGGTAAATGAAATAAAACCAGCAAAGGAGATCATTGAAGAAATAATTGCAGAGGCTAAAGAAGTTATATTGAGAATTTCAAGATATATAGAAAATTAGAATGGGGGTACTGCTGGCATAATGCGTAAAACAGCTTTTATTTTTCCAGGCCAGGGTTCCCAATATGTGGGAATGGGAAGGGAGCTGGCAGAAAATTTTAGTGCCGCAGCAGAAGTTTTTTCAAAAGCCGATAAAGTTCTTAAGAAAAGTATTTCTTATTACTGTTTTGAAGGCCCTGAAGAAAAATTAAAAGATACTGTAATTACACAGCCTGCTGTCTTAACTGTAAGCATGGCAGTTTTTGAACTGCTTAAAGGAGAAGGTATAGAGCCGGATTATGTTGCTGGGCATAGTTTAGGGGAGTATACAGCTCTGGTTGCCTCAGGAGCTATGGATTTTGAAGATGCTTTAAAGTTGGTAGTTAAAAGGGCTCAATGGATGTCTGAGGCTGTGCCGGCTGGTGAAGGTGCCATGGCTGCAGTTATTGGTCTTGATGCGGAAAAAGTAGAAAAAATTTGTTCAGAAGCTAGTAATGAAGGTGTGGTAGAACCTGCTAACTATAACTGTCCCGGACAGATAGTAGTTTCCGGCCACACAAGGGCAGTTCATAAAGCTATGGAATTGGCTAAAGAAGCCGGAGCAAAACGTGCTGTGCTTCTGCCGGTGAGCGGCCCTTTTCACTCAAAGTTGATGAAGCCTGTGGAAGAAAAGTTAAAGAAAGCACTAGAGAATGTGGAGATTAGAAAACCTAAATATGAATTTTTAGCAAATGTTACGGCTTCATTTACAGCTTCACCTCAGGAAATAAAAAACCTTCTTATTAAACAAGTCAGCAGTCCGGTTTTATGGCAGAAAATTATAGAGAATTTAATTAATATAAAAGTTAATGTATTTGTTGAAGTTGGTCCAGGAAAGGTGCTTAGCGGATTGGTTAAAAGAATAGATAGAAATGTTACTATTCTGAATGTAGAGGATGAGAAAAGCTTTTCTTCAGTAAGGGATTTTTTAAAGGAGTGAAAAAGAATGCTGCTTGAGGGGAAAATTGCCCTTGTTACAGGGGCTTCAAGGGGAATTGGACGAGCTGTTGCTTTAAAATTAGCTGAACATGGAGCTAAGGTTGGCATAAATTACTATAGCAGTGAAGATTCAGCAGAAGAAGTCAAAAAAGAAATTGAGAGTATGGGAGGAGAAGCTGTTCTTTTACGGGCTGATGTTTCAAATTACAATGAAGTAGAAGAAATGATTAAATCGATAACAGATAAATTTGGAGGTCTTAATATTCTTGTTAATAATGCGGGTATTACCAAAGATAGTCTGCTCCTTCGCATGAAAATTGAGGACTGGAACAAAGTTTTAGAAATAAATTTAACAGGGGTGTTCAACTGTACAAAAGCAGCGCTTAAACCGCTGCTTAAGTCGGATTATTCTACCATAGTTAATATAACATCAGTCATTGGACAGATTGGCAATATCGGTCAGAGTAGTTATGCATCAGCAAAAGCAGGTGTCATTGGGTTTACTAAAGCAGTAGCCCGGGAATTGGCTGCTAAAAACATAAGGGTGAATGCTGTGGCACCAGGTTTTATTGAAACTGATATGACAGCTGGACTTCCTGATAAATTTAAGGACCAGTTTAAAGAGCAGATACCTTTAAAGAGATTTGGAAGTCCTGAAGAGGTAGCTGAAGTGGTATTGTTTTTATCATCTCCTCGAGCAAGCTACATAACAGGACAGATAATCAACGTAGATGGTGGTTTAGTAATGTTGTAAAATGTGAAAAGATAGGTATTATACTTAAAAGGGTATGTTATAAAATATAAGAAATGAGAGGGGGTGAAAAGGTGGCTGTATTTGAAACAATTAAGCGCATTGTGTCTGACCAACTGGGAGTGGAGGAAGAAGAAATAACCGAAGCAACATCCTTTGAGGATTTAAATGCTGACTCCTTAGATATTGTAGAATTGATCATGGCATTAGAAGAAGAATTTGATATTGAAATTCCCGATGAGGATGCGGAGAAGCTGACTACAGTGGGAGCAGCAGTTGAATATGTTAAGGCTAAAATCGGGGAAGAATAGAAGTCATATTTTCCCTATCTACCTTCCCTTTATTTCTGTATATTTTTAAACATCCCGTAGTACTTCCTACGGGATTTTCTTAATAGAAGCGGTATGCGGCGTAAGGGGGAAATTATATGAAGAAAAATAGGGTGGTCATAACTGGAATAGGAGTTATTTCTCCTGTGGGAACAGGGAAAGAGAAGTTTTGGGAAGCATTGATTGAAGGAAGAAGCGGTATATCAGAAATAACTCACTTTGATGTAAAGGATTACCCCACAAAAATTGCAGGAGAAGTAAAAGATTTCAACCCCTTTGATTATATCGACAAAAAAGATGTTAAAAGGATGGACCGCTTTGCTCAGTTTGCAGTGGCGGCTGGAAAAATGGCAGTGGAAGATGCAGGATTAAATCTTGAAAAACTTGATAAAGATAGGGTCGGGGTTATATTAGGTACAGGTATTGGTGGTACAGAAACCTTTGAACAGCAGCATGAAATACTGCTTAACAAAGGGCCAAACCGTGTGAGTCCTTTTTTCATACCTATGATGATTGGAAATATGGGAGCTGGACAAATTTCCATTCAGCTGGGCCTTAAAGGCCCAAATATTACTATTGTAAATGCCTGTGCTTCCGGTGCCAATGCAGTTGGAGAAGCATTTAAAGTTCTTCAGAGGGGAGATGCCGATGTCGTATTAAGCGGGGGATCAGAAGCTGCATTAACTCCCATGTCTCTTGCCGGCTTTTGTACTATGAAAGCTATGACAACTTATAATGCTGAGCCCCAAAGAGCAAGCAGACCCTTTGATGCGAAAAGGGATGGTTTTGTGCTCAGTGAAGGGGCTGGTATAGTTGTTTTGGAGACCCTTGAGCATGCTGAAGCCAGAGGGGCAAGAATTTATGCAGAAGTAATTGGATACGGCTGTACAGCGGATGCGTATCATATTACTGCTCCTGCTCCTGATGGAGAAGGTGCAGTTAAGGCAATGCAAAGAGCCCTGGATGATGCAGGGATAGAACCAAAAGATGTAGATTACATTAATGCCCACGGTACTTCAACCCAACTCAATGATAAGTATGAAACCTTGGCCATAAAAAGGGTATTTGGTGATCATGCATATTCATTGGCCGTAAGCTCAACTAAATCTATGATTGGACATTTGCTTGGAGCTGCGGGAGCAGTGGAAATTATAGTAACTGCCCTTACGGTTTTTGAAGGAATCATTACACCCACTATTAATTATGAAAATCCTGATCCTGATTGTGATTTGGACTATGTTCCCAATAAAAGCCGGCGTGCAGTAGTTACTACCGCTTTATCCAACTCATTAGGATTTGGTGGACACAATGCAACAGTTGTGGTGCGCAGATATGAAAATAATGGCGGTGATAAATGATGAAATCCTCCAATAGATCATTGGAATCCCTGCAGCAGAAAATAGGAATTAAGTTTGATAATATAAATACTCTGTTAACTGCGCTGACTCATCCCACATATGTATTTGAGAAGAGAAATGTTCGTGAGCACAACCAAAGGCTTGAATTTTTAGGTGATGCTGTTTTAGGAATGATTGTGGCGGAATTTCTTTACAAGAATTATCCTAATAAATCTGAAGGAGATCTAACAAAATTGAGAGCCAGTTTGGTTTGTGAAAGTTCCCTTGCAAAAAACGCCCGTAGAATAGATTTAGGTGACTATTTATTTATGGGTAAAGGAGAAGATATTTCCGGAGGAAGACAGCGCCAATCCATACTTGCAGATAGTTATGAGGCGTTGGTAGGAGCAATTTATCTGGACAGAGGGCTCGATGCCGCTCGCAGTTTTGTGGTTAGGGATTTAAAAACTCTCCTTAATGAAGGTGTTGAGAGTACTTTTAAAGATTATAAAACCCTTCTTCAAGAACTTGTGCAAAAAAAATATAATGAAAATGTTTCTTATTCCATACTAGAAGAAAGCGGTCCTGACCATGATAAAAATTTTGTGGCGGGAGTATTTTTTAAAGGGAAGCTTTTAACAAAAGGCAGCGGAAAAAGTAAAAAGGAAGCGGAACAGGAAGCAGCTAAATATGCATATAGCATCTTAATGGATAAAGATAATGTGAATTAACTGCTCTTGAAAAGGGCGGTTTTTTTATTTGTCTAAATTTTTAAGAAAAACATGTTAAAATAGACTAAAAATACCTAGGGCAGGTGTCCCAATGCTAATTACAAGAATAGAAGTACAAGGATTTAAATCTTTTTTTGGTAAGGAAACAATGGAAATAAGCCCCGGTATAAATGTTATAGTTGGGCCCAATGGCAGCGGCAAAAGCAATCTTATTGATGCTTTTAATTGGGTTTTAGGGGAACAGAGTATTAAAGCCCTGAGAGGAGAACGATATGAAGATGTAATTTTTGCAGGATCAAGCAGTAGGAAACCCGTGGGTATGGCTCAGGTTTCCCTTTTTATAGATAATTCCGACGGCTTTCTACCCTTGGATTATAGTGAAATAATGATTACTCGAAGACTTTACCGTTCAGGTGAAAGCCAGTTTTTTATAAATAAGGTTCCCTGCAGGCTTCGAGATATAAGGGAACTTTTTATGGGTACGGGCTCGGGAAAAAATGCTGTAACAGTTATTAATCAGGGGCAGGTGGACCAGGTATTAAATGCTAAACCCCATCAGAGAAGGGAGATTTTAGAAGAAGCATTGGGTATCTCTAAGCACCTTATTAAGCTTAGGGACACTAGGGAATATCTTGTAGAGATAAAAAACAATATGGATCAGTTGGAGATTTTTTTTGAAAATATGGAAAAAAGCATGGTTTATCTTAAAAAAGAGGCTGAAAAAGCTTTTGAATATATGAAATTGAGGGGAAAATTGGAATATATTAATGCAGCTATTGCAGCCTGGGAAATAAAAAAATTGGTTAGGGAAATTTACAGCTGCAGCAGGGATATAGAGGCAATTAGCCTTTTTAAGGAAAAACTCACTCTCCAAAGGGATATATTTGAAAGGCTTTTATCCCATAGTGCAGCATACAAAAAGAGGATTACCTTGTTAAAGGAAAAAATTACCGATAGGATCCATAATGTCAGATTGGATAAGGAAAAGCTTACTCTTCGAGTAGAAGATTTAGAAAGAATGTTGGAAGAGCTAAAAGGGAGATATTCAATAATTTCAAAAAATTTGGAGGCTTTAAACAGAGAGAAAAACACTATTACAGAAAAAATCTATGTTTGTGAAAAAGAAAAAATAAAAATCCAGGAAAATACAGCAGACATTCGGAAAAAACTTGAAAACTGCAGCAGTGAGGTTCAGCGGATTGATGAGGAAATTAATGGTCTTGAAAGCAAAATCACCAAGATACACAGCGGTATTTTAACTGTATTGGAAAGGGCTTCAAAAATAAAAAATGAATTGGTTTCCGAAGAAAAAGAGCATCAGAGTTTAAAAAATGAACGGCAGAGAAATTTAGATAGAATAAATTATTTAGATAAAAAGATAGAAAATTTGCGGGGGAAAATAAATTCCCTTTCCCGTGCCATACAGGAATTAATATTAAAGAAAAAGCAGCTGAGGAGCTTCGAAGATAGATGTTTCCAAAAGCTTAAAAATCTTGAGCTGCAGATAAAGGAAATAAATGATGACCTTAAAAAAACTGAGGAGGAACTTCAACATGTAAGTTCTAAGCGAAAAACTTTGGAGAGGATGGTAAATAATTATGAAGGATATAAAAAAGAAGTTGTTCAGCTGCTGAGGAGTAAAAAAAATTTTTTAAAGGGCTTTTATGGTGTCGTGGGTGATCTAATTAAAGTCCCCACACCATATCGGGAGGCTTTGGAGGTATGTCTTGGTTCTAGGATTAATAATGTGGTGGTGGAAAGTGCTGATGATGCCAAGAGAGCAATTGAATATCTGAGAGAAAAGTCTGGGGGAAGGATAACCTTTTTGCCTCTTGACACCATTGTAGGTTCAAAAATTTCTCCCAAAGTATTGGAAAAACTTCCTCACGAGGCCTTAATAGCTGCTGATATAGTGGAAGTAGAGGAAAATCTAAAACCTGCTGTTGAGTATTTATTAGGGAAAATATTGGTAGTAAATAATCTTGATGAAGCATTAAGTGTTGCGAAGGCAGTTAAATTTCGATATACCGTTGTTACAAAAAGTGGAGATATAATACATCCCGGCGGTGCCCTTACTGGGGGAAGTAGAAAAGTAACTGCACCGGGCATTCTTGGACGTAAGGAAGATCTTTATGGTCTCTTAGAGAAGGAAAAAATGCTTAGGGGGAAAAAAACAAAGCTGTCTGAAGAAAAAGAAAAACTGGAACATCAGTATAAAAATGAAAGGGAGAAGTATGAAGAGATAACTTTAGAGCTGAAAAATATAAGCCTCCACTTAAAGGAAGAACAAATAACCATGGAGTATGTAAAAAATCAAATTAAAGATGCGGAAAGGGAAAAACTTATTTTGACTAAAGAAATTGAGCAGATAGGTGCAGAGATCAAACACTTAGAAGAAAAAATCCAATTTCTAAAAAATAAGCCGAAAAGAAAAGAAGCAACAGTCCTAAAGCTGAAGGAGAAAGCACAAAGCTATGAAGAAAAAGTCCTGCGGCTGAAAAAATTAAGGGATGAGCTAAATGGATTGTTGAATTCATACAAAAATTCCTTATCTGAGGCTGAGCAAAGAAAGTTAAGTTTGGAAAAGGAATTGGAATTTTTAAAAACCTATAAAAGACAAAAAGAAGAGGAATTTTATAGTAAAAAGGAAGAATTAAAAAATTTGAGCAGGCAGATAGAAGACTTAGAGAAAAATATTTTTAACCTTCAGTACGAAGTTAAACGCTACAAAGAAAAGGAAAAAATTTTATTGAATAGGTTGGATTCAGTTAATGGGAAATTAAAAATTTTATCCCAAAAGGAATCCAAGTACTGTGATGTTGTAAATAAAATAAACAAAAAATTGGAAAAATTAATGCTTATTGAGAGAAAATTGGAAAACAGAAGGTTATCTTTGGAGCTTACTTTTGAAAATTTAGATAAGAAACTTAGTAATGTTGATCATGCAGCATTGGAAAAATTTTTAAGGGGGATAACCGGGGTTAATAAGAAAACCTTTGAAGTGCAGCGGGAATTAAAAAATAAAATACTGCGTCTGGAACCGGTAAATCTTTCAACAATGGAAGAGTATGATATGTATTTATCAGAAAGAAAAAAGATAAAATCGCAGTTGGATGATTTACAGAATGCTTATGAACATTTGAAATACATTGAGAAAACGCTGACCAAAAAGATAGAAAAAATTTATATTGATTTTTTTGAAAGGATAAAGAAAAGATTCAATGAGGTTTATTGTGATTTATTTGAAGGTGGCTCAGCTGAACTAGCTATTACAGAAGATGGAGATAGTCCTTTAAATTCAGGAATAGAAATTACTGTCAGTCCTCCTGGGAAAAAAACAAAAAACCTATCCCTTTTATCAGGAGGGGAAAGGGCTTTAACAGCACTGGCATTTCTTTTTGCCATTTTAAAAGAAAGAAAAAGTCCTTTTTGTATTTTAGACGAAGTGGATACTTCCCTTGATGATGTTAATGTCCAGAGATTTGCGCGTTATTTGATAGAATGTTCTTCTTCTACTCAGTTTATTGTTGTTTCCCACAGGCAGGGAACAATGGAAATAGCTGATACCCTTTACGGCGTAACAATGCCTGAACAGGGGATTTCAAAAATTATGTCCTTGAAGCTGCGCGATGCAGGATAAGAGGAGGGAGTATCATGCCTGAAATTATTGGGAAGCTGAAAAATAGGCTTTCTAAAACAAGAGATGCATTATTTGGCGGCCTTAAGTCTTTGGTTGGGGGAAGAAAATTAGATGAGGAATTATTTGAAGAAATTGAAGATGTATTAATACAGGGAGACTTGGGAATAAACACTGTGCTTGAATTAATGGAATTCGTAAGAAAAGAAGTTAAGGCCAAAGGTATTAATAACAGTGATGAGGTATTATCGCTCATTAAACAAAAAATAGAAGATATATTAAAGGAAAACTGTGAGCCCCTTAAGTTGATATCAGGGCAGCTGAATGTAATTATGGTTGTAGGAGTTAATGGTGTTGGTAAGACTACTTCCATTGCAAAACTGGCTAATAAATTTAAAAAAGACGGGAAAAGGGTTCTTTTGGGAGCTGCAGATACTTTTAGAGCAGCTGCCATTGAACAGCTGGAAGAGTGGGCGGGGCGCCTTGGTATCGAAGTGATAAAACAACAGGAGGGTTCAGACCCTGCAGCCGTAGCCTTTGATGCTCTTAAAGCTGCCCAATCCAGAAAGGCAGATGTTTTGATAATTGATACTGCTGGACGCCTGCAGACTAAGAAAAATTTAATGGAGGAAATTAAAAAAATTAAAAGAGTTATCAGCAGAGAAATGTCCGGTGCTCCCCATGAGGTACTTTTGGTGCTGGATGCTACCACAGGGCAAAATGCGATTTCTCAGGCTAAATTGTTTAACGAGGCTCTAGAACTTACAGGAATAATTCTTACGAAGCTTGATGGTACAGCCAAAGGTGGAATTATTGTGCCCATTGTTAATGAACTGGGTATACCTGTCAAATTTATTGGAGTAGGAGAAGGCATTGAGGACCTTTATGAGTTTGATCCAGCTAAATTCAGTGAAGCACTTTTTGATGCAGAAGGGGGTATGAATTAATGAATGCGGATATTGGAATCATTGGAGGTACAGGACTGTACAATGCTGATATGCTGGAAAATATAAAGGAATACACGATTAACACAGTGTATGGTGATGCTGTGGTCCTAGTAGGCTGTTTTGCTGGAAAATCCATTGCATTTCTACCCAGACATGGAAAAAAGCATACGGTTCCACCGCACCTCATTAATTACAGAGCAAATATAACGGCTCTTCAGGAAATAGGAGTAAAGCATATAATTGCAACGGCCTCTGTTGGTTCTTTAAATATGAATATGAAGCCAGGGGATTTTGTTATTATTGATCAATTTATTGACTTTACAAAATTTCGACCCCTAACTTTTTACGATGGTGGGGAAAATGGGGTAGTTCATACTGATATGACGGAACCTTACTGCCCACGGCTTAGAAAAATCCTAATTGATCTTTCTGCAGATATTGATACTGATGTTCATCCTAAAGGAGTATATGTTTGTACGGAGGGTCCACGATTTGAAACCCCTGCGGAAATAAAAATGTTTCAGAAACTTGGAGGAGACGTAGTAGGAATGACAAATGTTCCTGAAGTGGTGCTGGCAAGGGAAAAGGGAATCTGCTATGCAGCTGTTGCTGTGGTTACCAATTACGCAGCGGGCATTTCTTCTGCACCTTTAACCCATGAAGAAGTTGTACAGGCTATGAACAGGAATCTGAATATAGTTAGGGATTTGATTTTTAAAGCTGCGGAAAAAATTTTTAACTCCCATTATAATGATAACAGCTGCGGATGCCGAAGCATCCCAGGTCCCGTATCCAATTAAGAATTTTTGGAGGTATTAGTTATGCAGTCAATTTTATGGAAAGATACCTATCTTGAATTAATTGACCAAACTAAACTTCCTAACAGCGTTGAATATGTTCAATGTCGAACATATAAAGATGTTGGCGAAGCCATAAAAACTATGAAAGTAAGAGGAGCACCAGCTATTGGTGCTGCTGCAGCTTTTGGAATTGTGTTGGGCAGTTATGAGGTGAAAGATGCTTCCCCAGAAAAAATAATAAACCATCTTAAAAAAGTAGGAGATGAGCTTGTTTTTACCCGACCTACTGCCGTAAATCTTAAATGGGCTGTATCTAGAATGCTTGACAGAGCAGAAAAAGCTCTTTACTCGAAATCTGATATTATAAAAGAGCTGGTCAATGAGGCAGTATCCATATACGAAGAAGACTTGAAGATTAATAAGGCCATTGGTAAGCATGGTGAGAAAGTTGTACCTGATGAAGCAGTAATTCTTACCCACTGCAATGCAGGCTCTTTAGCCACGGTGGGATACGGTACTGCTCTTGGAGTAATAAGGGCAGCAAAAGAAGCAGGCAAGAAAGTTTCGGTTGTTGCCTGTGAAGCCAGACCAAATTTTCAGGGTGCGAGATTGACCACATGGGAATTGCTGAGAGATGGATTTGATGTCAAACTTATTGTAGATTCTGCTACTGGATACATTATGAAGAAAGGTTTAATTGATTTAGTTGTTGTGGGAGCAGACAGAATAGCCTCCAATGGTGATACAGCCAACAAAATTGGGACTTATTCTTTGGCTGTTCTGGCGAAACATCATGGAATTCCTTTTTATGTAGCTGCTCCTTCTTCTACCTTTGATTTAGATTTAAAAGATGGTACGCAAATTCCTGTAGAAGAAAGGGATCCCGAGGAAGTGCGGGTAATTGGTAGCACCCGTATTGCTCCGGAAGAGGTGGAAGTTATTAATTATGTTTTTGATATAACTCCGGGAAGTTTAATAACGGGAATTATTACAGAATATGGAATAATCGAAAGGGAAAAGGTCTGTGAGGCGGGAAGCTGGCTTAAAAAAATGAAATCGGAGGTAGAACAATGAGTATCTTGATAAAAAATGCAGCCATTTTGTCCCTTGATAATGAAGGGAAATTTAGTTGGCTTGAGGGAGATATTTTTATAAAAGGAGATATTATTGAAAAAATCGGAAGAAAATTGGATGTTAAAGCTGATGTAGTTATTGATGGAAAAGATAAAGCTGCTATCCCCGGTTTTGTTAATGCCCATACCCATGCAGCTATGACCCTTTTTAGGGGTTATGCCGATGATTTGCCCCTCGATATCTGGCTTAATAAAAAAATATGGCCTGTAGAAGCTAAATTAACTCCTGAGGATGTTTACTGGGGTGTGAAACTTGCTATTTTAGAGATGATCAAGGGCGGCATAACAGCCTATGGAGATATGTATTTTTTTATGGATGAAGAAGCGGAAGCTGTAAAGGAAGCTGGGATTAGAGCCAGTTTATCAGTGGGTCTTATTGCAGTATCCGGTGATCCTTCTATAAAATTAAAAGAAGCCGAGGATTTTGTAGCTCGATGGAATGGAGAAGCTGAGGGCAGAATTACTGTGATGTTTGGTCCCCACGCTCCATATACCTGCCCCCCGGATTTTTTGAAGGAAGTGGTGAGTGCTGCAGAACAGTACGGTGTTGGTATACATACCCATTTGGCTGAGACAAAAAAGGAAGTTGAAGATATGTATAAACTTTACGGTAAATCTCCTGTGAAAGTATATGAGGAAGCGGGCGTTTTAAATCTCCATGTGTTGGCTGCTCATTGCGTGCATTTAACTTCTGATGATATAGAGATTCTTAAAAATAATGAAGTATTCGTTGTTCACAATCCCCAGAGCAATTTAAAGCTGGGAAGCGGCGTAGCTCCAGTTCCAGAAATGCTTAAAAAAGGCATTTCAGTTGCATTGGGAACTGATGGTGCAGCGAGTAATAATAATCTTGACATATTTGAGGAAATGCGTACTGCTGCTCTACTGCATAAAGGTATTAACTGTGATCCCACTTTGGTAACTGCATCAGAAGCCGTAAAAATGGCCACTCTATGGGGTGCAGAGGCTCTAGGACTTAAGAATGTCGGCAGAATAGAGCCGGGGAAAAAGGCTGATATAGTGCTGCTGGACTTTAATGCTCCCCATCTGCAGCCTAAAATTGATAATCTTGCTCAAATTGTTTATTCTGCAGGGTCAGCTGATGTAAATACAGTTATAATTGATGGGAAAATTGTAATGAAAGATCGTGAAGTGCTGACCTTGGATGAAGAAAGAATTTTCAAAGAGGTGCAGAAAAGGGTAAAGCGGCTGATTTCTAATTAGACTTGACACCGGCTTATATTTGCAATACAATACTAAGGCGTTAAGTAAATAGGTTTAACAGTGGTGAATGCTTGTGCTGGAAAAGACTGATAGGATAAATATTCTTTTTGATATTTATGGATGTCTTTTGACGGAACGTCAGAGAGAACTGATTATGATGTATTATTTTGAAGATTTGTCCCTCGCAGAAATAGCAGAAGAATTGGGTATCAGCAGACAGGCAGTTTTTTTTGGACTTAAGCGTTCTGAAGAATTATTGGAGAAGTATGAAAGCAGCTTGGGTCTGCTTAAGAAATTAAACAATTACGAAGAACAGATAAATAGAGTGATAGACCTGTTAAAGGATTATCGTGCCACTGGTGAAGAGGATAAGTTAAACAGTGCCATTGTTTCCCTTGAAAAAATATCTAATTATTGGCAGTTTATAAATTAAATATTAACGGGCTCTGCAGGTAATCCCTTTTTAACGAGGAGGAAATTTAATGCCGATTTTATCAAATCTTTCTGAAAAAATACAGCAGGTTTTTAAAAAGCTTAAGGGCAAAGGGAAATTAACAGAAAAGGATATTGAAGCAGCATTAAGGGAAATAAGGCTTGCTCTATTGGAAGCAGATGTTAACTATAAAGTTGTTAAAGAGTTTATCAGTAAGATCAAAAATAAGGCAATGGGGCATGAGGTTTTAGAAAGTTTAACCCCTGCCCAACAGGTAATAAAAATTGTAAATGATGAATTAACTGAACTGATGGGCGGCAGCCAGAGCAAAATAGAGCTGGCGGATTCTCCCCCCACTGTAATAATGCTGGTGGGTCTTCAGGGTTCTGGTAAAACAACAACTGCAGGAAAGCTTGCCCTACACATGAAAAAATCAGGGTACAGGCCTATACTGGTTGCTGCTGACGTTTACCGTCCAGCTGCGGTAAAACAGCTTCATGTAGTTGGAGAAAAGAGTGGTGTACCAGTATTTGATATGGGAACTGAGGTAAGTCCTGTGGAAATTGCCCAAAAAGGAATAAAACATGCAAAAGCGTCGGGTTTTGATATTGTTTTAATTGATACTGCTGGAAGACTTCATATAGATAAAGAATTAATGGATGAGCTGGTAAGGATCAAGGATGCTGTTTTGCCAAATGAAATACTATTGGTAGTTGATGCCATGACGGGACAAGATGCTGTAAATGTTGCTGAGGCTTTTTATAGAGAACTTAACATTACCGGTGTAATACTTTCAAAATTAGATGGTGATGCTCGGGGTGGGGCTGCTCTGTCCGTGAAAGCTGTTACGGGCTGTCCCATAAAATACGTAGGGGTTGGAGAAAAACTTGATGCTCTGGAGCCTTTTCATCCTGAAAGAATGGCCTCAAGAATTTTGGGTATGGGGGATGTTTTAACCCTTATAGAAAAAGCCCAGCAGGCTTTTGATCAGGATAAGGCGAAAGAATTGGAAAGAAAAATAAAACAGCGTTCCTTTGATTTAGAAGATTTTTTAGAACAGCTGAAAGAGTTTAGGAATATGGGCCCCTTGGAAGAGATATTTGAAATGATACCAGGGATGAATAAATTTAAAAATCTTCAGCTTGATGAAAAGGAGCTAATAAAAGCTGAAGCTATAATACAATCAATGACAAAAGAAGAGCGAGCAAACCCCGAAATAATAAATTCCAGCCGAAAAAGAAGAATAGCTATGGGGAGCGGGACAACTGTACAGGATGTTAACAGGCTCCTTAAACAGTTTTCCCAAGTCCAAATGATGATAAATAGAATGGGTGCTTTTTCAGGAAAGAAAAAAGGAAGAAAAATGAAACTGCCCAATTGGGGTTTTCCACCCTTTATTTAATAAATTTTAATGATTAAATTACAGGAGGTGAAAAAATTGGCAACCAAAATCAGATTAAAAAGAATGGGCAGCAAAAAAAGGCCTTATTATCGCATTGTAGTGGCTGACAGCCGTTCTCCACGGGATGGCAAGTTTATTGAGCAGATAGGCTCATATGATCCCATACACGGGCTGGAAAAAACAAAGATTGATGAGGAAAAAGCGATTGAATGGCTGAAAAAAGGTGCCCAGCCTACGGATACTGTAAAAAGTTTGTTTGAGAAGATGGGTATTTGGGAAAAGATTAAGGAGCAGAAAGAAGCTCAGTAACTCCCTTTGGAAGGTAGAGGAGGTAAAGCTATGAAAGAACTGGTTGAGACCTTAGCCCGTGCACTGGTGGATAATCCAGATAAGGTTGTGGTAAATGAAGTGGAGGGAGAAAAGTCTGTTATTTTAGAGCTTAAGGTGGCAGACGAAGATATGGGTAAGGTTATTGGTAAGCAGGGAAGGATAGCAAAAGCAATTAGGACGCTGGTAAGAGCTGCTGCTGCTAGGGAAGGCAAAAGGGTGGTTGTCGAAATACTACAGTAATGCCAGGGGTGATTCTGTGAATCCCAAAAAAGTGATCCCGGAAAAAATAGCAGTTGCAAAAGTAATAAACACCCATGGCATTAAAGGGGAAGTTAAGGCAGTACCCCTTTCTGACTTTAAAGATAGATATCAGCAGCTGAAGGAGGTTTTTATTAAGGAAAAAAACGAATACAGCCCTTTGAATTTGGAGAAAGTCCGGTGGCATAAGGGAAACTTGCTTTTGAAATTTAAAGAAATAAGCAGTATTAATGAAGCTGAACTTTTAAAAGGAAATTATATATTTATTAACCGCAGTGATGCTGTGGAGCTTCCTAAAGATACTTATTACATTTTTGAAATAGTGGGATTGGAAGTATATGATGCAGAAAATAATGTTAAACTTGGAATAGTAACTGAAGTTCTTCAAACAGGAGCTAATGATGTGTACATTATAAAAGATTCTTCTGGCAGAGAACTTCTTGTACCGGCATTAAAAAAAGTGGTTGTGAAAGTTGATTTGGAAAAGAATAGAATGCTGGTTAAGCTGCCGGAAGGTTTGCTGGATCAATGATGAGGGAGAATATTATGCAGATAGATATCATAACTCTTTTTCCCGAGATGTTTGAGAATTTTTTAAAAACGAGTATTTTAAAACGAGCTCAGGATGAAAATAAAGTAAAAGTTAGAACAGTTAATCTGCGTGATTATTCCACGGATAAGCATAGATCCGTTGATGAGCCGCCATATGGTGGGGGCGGAGGAATGGTAATTGGTCCCCAACCGTTTTTTCATGCAGTGGATGCTTTAAAACAAGATGGGAGTAAAGTTGTGCTGCTTTCACCCCAGGGGAGGTTGTTTACCCAGCGAGTTGCGGAAGAATTGGCTCAGATGAATCACATAATCCTACTCTGCGGCCATTATGAAGGAATTGACGAGAGGGTTAGACAAAATTTAGCCAATGATGATATATCCATTGGAGATTATGTTCTGACCGGGGGTGAAACAGCGGCAATGGTGGTAGTTGATGCTGTGGTAAGATTAATCCCCGGTGTTCTTGGCAATGAACTTTCAGCTAGTGAAGAATCATTTAGTATGGGGCTTCTTGAATACCCTCAATATACAAGGCCGAGGGAGTACAGCGGTTTAAAGGTACCTGAAGTTTTGTTATCTGGTAATCATGAGAAAATAAGGCGTTGGAGGAGAAAAGAGGCCTTACGAAGGACTTTAAAGTTAAGAGCTGATTTGTTTGAGAGTTTTAGTTTTACAGAAGAGGATCTGGCACTTATTAGGGAAGTGGTAAAAGAAGAACTGGAATCTTTAAAATATTGATCTGAAGGGAGGTACTTGTTGTGGATCTGATAAAAATAGTTGAACAGGAATATATGAAAAAGGAAATTCCTGATTTTCGTGTAGGGGATACTGTTAGAGTTGATTTCAAAGTTATAGAAGGAAATAGAGAGAGAATACAGCCCTTTGAAGGGATAGTAATTAAAAGGCAGGGAAGTGGTGTTAGGGAAACATTTACCGTTAGAAGGATTTCCTATGGTGTTGCTGTGGAAAGAACCTTTCCCCTTCATTCCCCATGTGTTGCTGATATAAAAGTAATTAGAAGGGGTAAAGTAAGAAGAGCCAAGCTTTATTATCTGCGGCAGCGTACAGGAAAAGCTGCGAAGGTAAAAAGCCTAACCTAAGCCAGGTAAAACCTGGCTTTTTTGTTTTTCTTATATAGGAATTTATAATTTTGATGTTGAAGTTTTTTTAAAAACGTATAAAAAAACGGAGGAGATTATCTGCTTGCTTGAGTATGAAAGGGCGCTCTGGAATAAAGGATATACGCTGATAGCAGGAATAGATGAGGCTGGCCGAGGCTCTCTTGCTGGGTCAGTTGTGGCTGCTGCAGTCATTTTACCTGTGGGGCTTATTATTGATGGAATTAAAGATTCAAAAGAGCTGTCTCCTAAGCAGAGGGAAGAACTTTATTTACAAATACTGAATAAAAGCATTGCAGTGGCTGTGGGTGTGGTTAACGAAAGAGAAATTGAAAAAATTAATATAAAACAGGCTTCAAGATTAGCTATGAAAAAAGCTGTAAATTCCCTTCGAATTTATCCTCAGTATCTGCTTATTGATGCTGAGGTCATTGACTTAAACCTTCCTCAGCTCAAGATAGTTAAAGGGGATAAGTTAAGTCAAAGCATAGCCGCTGCTTCAATTGTGGCAAAGGTCACACGGGATAGAATGTGCTGTCAATGGGATTCTATGTATCCTCAGTATGGATTCAAAAGACATAAAGGCTACTGCACAAAAGAACACTGTCAAGCTTTACGAGTTTATGGTGCTTCGCCGCTGCACAGAAAAAATTTTGTAAAAAATGTTTTGCAGCAAGGACAGGAAAGGTTTGAACAGATTAGCTTATTTTTTGGAGTGAATAAAAAATGAGAGAAGGTAAAAAGAAATTAGGCGAAATCGGAGAGAAAGCTGTGGCTAATTTTCTGAAAAGTAAAGGATATAAAGTTATTGAAAATAATTACCGAACGAGATATGGTGAAATAGATATTATTGCTTTGAAGGATGGTATTTTAGCTTTCGTAGAGGTTAAGACAAGAACAACCCCAAAATGCGGAATACCAGAGGAAGCGGTGGATTACAGAAAACAGAAGAAAATCCGCGGTATGGCAGTGGAGTTTTTAGCCAATTCAAAAATTTGCTATAAAGCTCTTCGTTTTGATGTGGCAGCTGTAAAAGCTTCTAAAGACGGTTCTATTGAAAATATAAAAATTTACGAAGGGGCTTTTTGATGCAAAAGCCCCTTTAAAATTTTAAAGCAGCTTGAACTAATTAAACTAAGGAATTTATTACCAATCCCGTAATTAATTTGGGATAAAAGTATGTAGATTTTTGAGGCATTTTTTCGCCGCTTTTAGCAACGGCAATAACTTCATCTATTTTGGTTGGATTGACTAAAAGTGCGGCCTGACAGATGCCTCTCTGCACATCCAGTATTGCTTCAACTTCATCCCGAACATACTTTAAAAAGTTTCCTTCCTTCCTTTCTTTTTCTCCTATACCTAATAATTTTTCCAGAATCATTTTTTGAAGTACTGTTACATCGAGAGAATTCCATGCTTGGGATTTGCTGGGATCAGCCGGCTGTTCATTGCTTTTATGAATATTTATAAAGTGAACATATTTTCCTCCAAGGTATATCCCAAATCTATGAAATTGATCACTGTTTGCTGCCAATGCTTTTCTTATTTTTTCCGCTGCTGCTGGTAAAGTGTTTTCATTATCAAGTTCATCAAAAAGTATAGATTCTGTTTCGTAATGCTTTTTTAAACTGTTCAAAAATTTATCCGTTTCAAATTCTTTTAGGTTTTTTAAAAGTCTGTGGGTTGGGAAAATAACAAGGCCTGAATCATAAATATTTACAAGGGTCATCATCACGTAGCCCGCATTTTCTGTATTCATTTCTCTGCTGAATTGGAGAGCTGTTTCATATCTATGATGACCATCTGCGATGAAGATTTGTTTATCCTTTAAAAGGGATTGGAATTTTTGTGTTATACCAGAATCGCTAATTGCCCATATTTTATGACTCTGCCCGTTTTCATCAATAAATTCAATATCAGGTTGAATGGTATTTAGCTTCTGAAAAATTTCTTCTTCATTCTTTTCTTTATCAATGTAAAGCCCAAAAATAGGGCTGAAATTTGCACGGCATTGGCGCATTAGGTTTAAACGATCTTCTTTTGCTTTGGGAAGGGTTTCCTCATGGGGAAGAATTATATTTTTGCTGTATTCTTCTAACTTAACTGCACAAAAAAAACCTCTTCTTTTGTACTGCCTACCTCCACAACTGAATCCCTGTTCATAAAAATATATAGAAGGTTCTTTATCTCTTATTAAAATATCTTCTTCCAACCATCTATCGTAAAATTCTTTGGCTCGCGTGTACCGATTGTTTTCTGGTGTATCAGTGGGACTGGTTTTTCCTAACTCAAGCCTAATTATGTTATAGGGATGCCGGTTATAATATTTTTCTTGAGCTTGTTCATCTATTACATCATAGGGCGGAGTTACTACATCTTCTAAATTTTTTATTTTTTTAGTATTGTACCTAATGCCTTTAAAAGGTTTTATTTCTGCCATAAGACAAATCCCCCAATTTTTTTCTCAAATTGTACACTACAATTTAGGGCTTTTCAAGATAGAAACAGTAATCAGGTTTATCTAAAAGTCCAAAAACAAACAGCGAAATCAAAAATCAATCTGACATGTATAAAATTGGAGAATCTAGAAGGAAAAAAATTAATTTTTGTCTAATTCTGGCTATCATCAGAATTTTTATTGTTTTAATTTTACAAAAAATGTTTTTATAAATGTTTGAAAAATTTTAACGCGATAAAGGCTAACCATCCGAAAGGGTGGGCGCAAAGCCATGGGTCTAAAGCCCTTAAATGGGTATGACTGCCAGGCTGCCGTTGGGTAAGGCTTTCTTAGCGTTTTATTCGTTATATTGGTTTTTTATCTTTTTACGCGGCAGCTAGGCAGCTGCTTAAATTATTTTATACGGCATTTTCAGTATTTATGATGTCGAATAGAACAGTGGTAATGTGAAAGGTGGTGAAAAATGAACAGGTGTCAAGAATGTGCTCAGAAGGAACCTGAACAAAAGTGTTGGGAATGCGATTATTTTGTTCAACCTGGTCCCCTTCGTAAAGTTCCTTCTCCTCCAATAAAAGTATTTTTGGAAGACGAAAAAGGCAAAAAATATCCAGCCAAAATTTTGGTTTTGAATACTACTGAGTTTGGAATTGAGACAGAGGCCCCTCCTGCTGGGCGGTATATAATTAAACTTCAAGGCCACTTGTGGGTAGAAGTAGCAGGGGTTCCTTTAAAAGGGAAAAATAAAGTTCACATTTTTGATATTCTTCGTGTTCATAGGAAACAGAATGATTCTACACGTCTTAATAAAGAAGAATTTCATCTGCTTACTGGAAGTGCAGGAGAACTAATACAGGAATTTTCCCGTTATTTACCAGAGCATATACGGAATCCATTAAAAGAAAAGCTGTTGGCCGAAGTAGAAAAGTCTGAATTATTAAATGCTTTGAAAGTAGGAAGGGTAATGAAATATGAGAAAGGTCGTTTTCGCCACCTTTCTGGTAAGAATGATTTGGACATGCCTATGGAAGAAGCTGAAAAGCTTATGAGAAGGGCTCTTCGTGAGGCAGCTTACAGAAGAGAAGTAATAGTTAGTGCCGATGGAAAGAAAGTTTTTGACTTACACGGTGTTCCTTTTGATTATAAAAGTGGTGGACTGTTGGCCTTTGATGTTACAGAAGTGATTGAGAAAGAGAGAAAGATGTATCAGCAGGAATTGCAGGCCTATAGAGATGCCATATCAGCAGTAACTGGGGAGAGACTGCAGCTTTTAAGCAAGGATATGATAGAAAAAGTAATAGCTGAGGGTTCAGAGCTGATTAGAGGAGAAGTTTGGCAGGCCCATGATATCCCAGAAGCTCGTCGAAGAGTTCGTGAAATTTTGCCAAATCTTGATAATCATAAGCGTCATATGATTGAGCTTTGTTTATCTGAGGCAATAACCAATGCTTTAAAACATGCAGGAGGAGGCTACTGGCATCTTAGGCGGTTGAAGGAGATTTTAAGAGTTATTGTTCAAGATAACGGATCTGGTATTAAAACAAGTGAATTAGCTCGAGCAACATTAATGCAGCATTATTCAACAAAAAATTCATTAGGTTGTGGGTTTACCTTAATGCTTTACTATGCAGACAAAATATACCTAGCTACTGGGACTTCTGGAACTACATTGGTATTGGATTTTAATCTTTCCTCGGATTGCTAAAATGAATAAAATGAATAAATGTTCAAAGAAGGTGAGGAAAAATGCTTAAATTGGATATGTGCACCGTTGAGGGAAGATGCTGTGTCGCTTTAACCGGTGAGCTGGATTTAGAAACAGCAGCACAGTTGAAGAAAGTGGTTGAAAAAGCAGATGGAGAAATACTTGAAATTGATTTATCTCAGGTTTCTTTTGTGGATTCTACGGGTTTAAAATGTTTATTAGACATTAATAATCTATGGAATCAACGTGGTGGCAGAATTATTATACTAAACCCCAAACCTGAAGTTGCAGAGGTAATGGAGCTCATAGGTCTTAATAAACTGCTAGATATGAGTAATAAGTAGGAAAGAAAAAGCGGGTGAGATAATGTTTAGCTGTAATGGGAAAAGCATAAAGGTTGGGAAATTGGAAGTATGTGGCAGCAGCATACCTGCAGGGAAGGTGGGAGGGGATTTTTTTGAATTTATTACCCAAAATGAAAAAGCTGTTTTTGCTGCCATAGGTGATGTAATGGGAAAAGGATTTCGAGCGGCCTATTTAATGGAGACAATACGACAACAAATGCTTAGAGAAATGTATCAGTTACTAAGGCCCATAGAAGTGGTTAAGCGGTTAAATAGAATTGGTGGAAATGAGCTAAGACGGCATGGAGCTTTCGTAACCCTTTTTATAATTTGCTGTGATGCGGAAACTGGATGTATGAAATGCGTTAATGCAGGTCATCATCCTCCTATTCTTTTAACTGGTGGGGAAGTCAAAGTTTTGAAAAGTCGTGGAGTTGCTTTGGGTTTGTTAGATGATTACGTTGGTTCAGGTGAGGAAGAAATTTATCTTTCTTCTGGAGATGCATTAGTAATGTATACAGACGGACTTGTGGAGGCCTGTGGCCCCGGGGATGAGAGGTATGGGCTTGAGCGGTTGAAAAAAATAGTTAGTATTCAGCAGAATTTTAGTGCAGAAAAACTAAGAAATTGCATTTTAGCTGATCTTGAGAAATTTACTTTTGGATATTCCCAAAGGGACGATATTACTCTGGTTGTTGTGAAGGCCCTTTAGAAAGTGAGTGAGTGATATGGAGATTAGGCTTCAACAAAAAGATGGAGTGGCAATTATAAAAGTTTTAGGAGAATTGGATTACAGCAATGTAGAAGAACTGCAATTTGAAATACAGCGCTGTAAAGAAAAAGTAATTGAAATAGATCTTCAAGAACTTCAATTTATGGATTCTTCAGGTTCGGGTATGCTTTTAAATCAAGCTAGAAAACTTCATGAACAGGGTCGTATATTAAGAATTGTTCGTATTCCTGATCACATAAAAGAAGGCTTAGAAATAATAGGTTTTTTTAAAGTTTTAGAGGTTTTAGAGAGTAAATCAAATAGCAGGGAGTGATTTTAGTGGAGACAGTAGGGAACATGGGTGCATATTTTTTCTCATCTACCCAAGATAATGGCATTTTATTTAGTAGAAATTCAGTTGGTCCATATGCTTATGTAAAACAGGGTCAGCTTTTTGTCCAACATCCTGCAGAAGGTCCCTATCCTATTGTGGTTCCTTGCCCTGGAACAAAGCTAATTGTAAATGACAAAGAATGTAAAGAACCTACGCCGGTAACTGTAAATGATAAAGTTCGGATAGAAGTAGCCGAAGATGAATGCAGGGAAGGAAGTTGGTCTGTGTTTGTTTCATCAGATGAGATATTTGTAGAGCTGCAGATGCGACCTACTGTTTTGATTCGCAGAGAACTTATGGATCTTCCCCCTGCGAGGATACTCCATTTGAAAGTTAATGAGCGTGAAGAATATATTCCTCCTTTTACATTAGATGAACTGCTCCAAGAACTATCTCGTTTGGGGATTAATTATGGAATTGACTGGGAAGCCTGTTCTCGTGCTGCTGCATCTTGTAAAGAAGAGAAAATAATTATTGCACGAGGTGTTCCTGCAAAGCCGGGAAAAGATGCTAGGGTAGAACTTCGTTTTTCTAACGATTCTAAAATTCCTGTACCTATAGGAAAAGATGAAATAGTAGTAGATTTTCGAGAGCGTTTTATTTTTACTCCTGTAGAACCTGGTGATGTTTTGGCTGTAAAACATCCAGCAGAGCCGGGTATTCCGGGAACTAGTGTTAAAGGGAATTTGATTATGCCACCTTCCCCTCGGGACTACTGTCTTACTGCTGGTGAAGGTGCAATTGTTACGCAGGATGGTAAACAGGTTGTTGCTGTTCGTTCTGGACGGCCGGTTGCAGTTTTTGGGTCCTATATGGTTAAAATAAGTGTACTGCCTGAAATGGTGCATGATAGTGATGTTAATCTAGCCTCAGGAAATATTGTTTTTAAAGGAGATATTTTAATTTCGGGAAATGTATTGGAAGGAATGTTAGTGGAAGCAGGAGGAAATGTTAGGATAGGTGGATATGTTTCCCATGCAAAAGTAAGAGCTAATGGTTCTATTTGGATTAAGGGTAATGTTTTATCTTCTGTTGTAGTTGCTGGAGGAAATAATGCAATTGCTCAGGAAATACAGCCATACATTAAAACATTAGCATCAGGCTTACGGGAAATGGTTGCAGCAATAAAGCAGTTGTTGAAACATCCAGCGTTTAAAAAGATGACCTTAAATTTGGTATTGGTCCATTAGTTAAACTGTTAATGGAAAGCAGGTTTAGTTGTATTTCCACTGCTACATCTAATTTAAAAATATTGCTTAAAAATCTAAATCTTTGCTTTTTAATCGATATGATAAAAGATTTTAGAGAATTTGTAGAAACGGTACAGAGAACGTTGGTTTGTTTTCCTTTAACTATACGCAGATTAGAAGAAGTAGAACTGTTGGCTAGAAGAGCTGGTGAATGGGAGCAGATTTTTTTGTCACTGCCGACGGGTGAAAGTGATTTAGTTGTATCCAGTGTTCTTAATTCGAATGTTGTTGCTACTGGAGACGTAAAAGTAATAGGGAGCGGTTGTTTTAATTCCTGGATTCATGCAGGTAAAGAAGTTGCTATAAACGGTGTTTTTCGTGGTGGTGAAATAAAGGCTGGAGGAAATGTATATGTTAAAGAAATGGGCTCTAAGTGTGGGGCTGCAACAAAAATTATAACAATTTCCAAAGCACGAGTTACCGTGGGACATGTTTTTGAGAATTCTACTGTAGTTATAGGAGGGAAAGCTTATAAATTTGATAGGGAAGATGAAAACATTTGTCTCTATCTTGATAAAAAGGAAAATCTAAATATTACAAGAGCTTCAGTATAACAGACAGAATTTTTCAATGAGCAGTTATAAATTTTGTAATATTTGATGATTCCTCGAATAGATTATATTCGGGGTGGTTTTATGGACAAAACGTTGGAACAGCGTGTCTTATTTCTTGTGGACGAATTTATAAAGACGCTAATTGATTTGTACGAAGCTGATCCAGAAGTGGGAGAAAAGCTGTCCATAAAAGCAGAGGATATTTTCATTGAATTAGCAGAAGAAGCGTTGAAGCTGCTTCAGGGTAGAAATGAATATCTTGAGGCAATGCTTAAACAGCTGGTTGCGCAGAAGCTGCCGTCTGATATGATTATGAAGAGTTTTGAAGGATTTGAAGAAAAAATGCAGAGCCTAATTAGAAAAGGTTTGATTAAGTTTCAAGAGCGCCATTTAGAAAAACTGCAGCGAGAATTTGAGAATTTTGAGAGTACTGCTGAAAAAGAAAGGGAAAGTGTTTATATAAACAGTCAAGAAGCTTTTGAATTCACCGAAGAAAAAGAGAGTGAAGAAGAGTATCATTATTATCCGATTAATGATGAATGTCCTCATGATGTAAAGAATTCCATGGAAGACTTTTTAAGAAAGCTGTTTCCTAAGGAGGAATTGATAAAAGATTTTAAAATTGGTAATATAATTTTTGAATACTATATTCCTGATTTAGATTTAGCTTTCGAGAAGAGTTCTAAGGTTAGAAAGGGCTGTAATAATTTCTTAGAAATGTGCTGTTATAAGAATGGCATTCTTCTTTTAAAAATAGATCCTAATAAAGTTGAAAATTTAAAAAGGATGAAAAGAAAAATTAAACTGCTGATGGCTCAAAAAAATTTTTTAGATAAAAGGATTTTTGAATTAACAAAAGAATATATTTAAAGCCGACATAAATTATTAAGTTATGTTTTTTTAATTAAGTTAATGAAAAGTCAAAAGCTGTGAAGGGGCAAAGCTGTAACTGTTTTTTACAGAGAGCCGTTATATGCTGAGAAACGGTAAAAACAGTTACTGCGAGCCACCCTGGAGCTGCTGGTGAATTAAGCCATGCCGGATGACTCCGTTATTAGGTCTTGTTTGAGAGGTGGACTGTCCTTAAATTTAAATATAAAGGGGCAGTCAACTAGGGTGGTACCGCGAGAAAATTCTCGTCCCTTGGGGCGGGAATTTTTATTTTAATAGGCTGGAGGTGCTGCTATGCGTAAAGAGATTTTAGAACTATTGGAAACAGACAGCAAACTAACCCCTTATCAAATTGCAACGATGCTTGGAATAGATAAATCTAAAGTTGAAAAAGAAATAGAGGCAATGGAAGAGGAAGGGATTATTCTTCAATACAGCACGCTGATTAATTGGGAAAAAGCAGGTGTTGAGCAGGTTTCTGCCTTAATAGATGTAAAAGTGACACCCCAAAGAGGAGTTGGCTTTGATGATATTGCAGAAAGAATATATCGCTTTCCTGAAGTTCGCTCTGTGATGCTTATGTCGGGCAGCTATGATCTTTCAGTAGAAGTTACTGGAAGAAATATAAAAGAAGTTGCCCAATTTGTATCTCAAAAATTGGCAACTTTGGAGCACGTTCAAAGCACCATGACTCATTTTGTTTTAAAAAGATATAAACAGCAGGGTGTTATTCTTGAGAATAAAGAAAAAGACCGCCGGCAGGTGATTAGTCCATGAAGTTAAAAAAGGGTGATAGGATTTCTCCTCTTGTAAAGAATTTGCCGCCTTCTGGAATTAGAAAATTTTTTGATCTCGTTGCCAACACAAAGGGTGTAATTTCTTTAGGTGTTGGGGAGCCGGATTTTGTTACACCCTGGCATATTAGAGAAGCCTGCTTCTATTCTTTGGAACAGGGTTATACAATGTATACATCTAATTGGGGAATGCCGGAACTCAGGAAAGAAATTTCCAACTTTTTATATAAGCGTTATAACTTGGAATACAATCCCGATAATGAAATCATTGTTACCGTTGGAGCAAGTGAAGCTGTTGATTTAGCCCTTAGAACAATTATTACTCCAGGAGATGAAGTATTAATACCAGAACCCAGTTATGTTTCCTATAAACCCTGTGCAGTATTGGCTGGTGCCAAACCTGTTGTTGTGCAAACATCTTATAAAGATGAGTTTAAATTGAAAGAAGAAGAATTAAATAAAAAAATAAATTCTAAGACAAAGGCTCTAGTATTATGTTATCCGAATAATCCCACTGGGGCTATAATGGAAAAAAAGGATTTAGAAGGAATTGCTAGAACTGCTGTGAAAAATGACTTGATTGTGATTTCTGATGAGATATACAGCGAATTAACTTATAATGGTAACCATGTTTCCATTGCTTCTTTTCCTAGAATGAGAGATAGGACCATAGTAATAAATGGCTTTTCAAAGGCTTGGGCAATGACAGGATGGAGGATAGGCTTTGCTGCAGGGCCGAGGGATATTATTGAGGCAATGGTGAAAATACACCAGTACACCATTTTATGTGCTCCAGTAATGAGCCAAATGGCTGCACTTGAGGCTTTGAGGAACGGCGGTGAAGAAGTTGAAAAAATGGTGAAGCAGTACAATCAAAGAAGACGTTTTGTGGTTAGCAAACTCAGAGAAATGGGTCTGGAATGTTTTGAACCAAAAGGGGCGTTTTATGTATTTCCTTCCATAAAGATCACTGGAATGACTTCAGAAAGCTTTGCTGAGGAACTGCTTAAGCAGGAAAAAGTTGCAGTGGTTCCAGGTACGGCTTTTGGGGAATCAGGAGAAGGGCATATACGCATTTCCTATGCGGCATCGCTTAAAAACCTTACTAAAGCATTAGATAGAATGGCATATTTTATAGAAAATTTAACCAAAAATAAAATGGTAATGGATAAAGTGATGGAGAGCTGATGCAAATATTTAGTTACTGCTCCGCTGCTATTTTTTTTACAAGAACATTTATTTCTAGAACATAAAGATTGGTCATATGCTCAACTGCATTTTTTACAGCTTCTTTGACTTCTTGTATCAATTTAGGAATATAATATCCATAATTAACTGATAAAAGAAAACTGATATTTATACCTTCTGCTGTGGTTCTAGTTCGGATCTGGTATATTTTATCTACTCCTTCTACGCTGCAGGCAGCAATGGATATAATCTGATTAATTGCTGCGCTTGCAATAAAAAAACTTCCGTAAAAATTAAAGGTAGGTTGCACTATTGTTTGGTCTACCATAAAATGTCTTTGTTTTTTACTTTCAGCTCTTCTTTTAAAAATCGTAGGTAAAGGTTCTATTAACAGTCCTGAAAATCGCGGTTTCACCTCTACTGTTGGGGCGGGAATTACATGCTTACCATGTTTTTGACGGATTCTTCTTGCGGCTTTAATTTCTTCTTCAGTTGCAATTTCATTTATGTATATGATCTCCGAAGGCTCAGGAAGTTCCAACCTTTGACATATTTTATTGACCATTCTTTTTGAAGTACCTAATATTAAGATTTTTTGGGGGTTAATTTCCCTTATCTTTCTTTTCACTTCTTCTGCGTGTTTTTCATCGGTGAAAAATGCTGTTTTCATTGCACCTATTTTTGTTGGCTGCCTTTTGGAAGAAATTCCTGCGATTATGTGATTGTCTTTAATTAACAGCCCATCATCTATGATCAAGGGTATAGACTTTTCATGGGATACCAGCAGTGCCCGATGGCTTTTTCCACTTCCGGGCGGGCCCACTAAAGCTATGGTTTTCATATCTATACCTCCAAAGTATTCGGCTCTTAAATATTATAAACTTTTTGCTCATTTAAAAAAATACTGCAGGAAAATATTCGAAAATTGTCCAAATGTGTAATTAAGTAAATAAATAAGACCACAGTAAACATTGCGAAAGGAGCTTGGTTAAAATGCAGCCAAGCAGAAGCAGTTTTTCCACATTATTTGCTTTGGAATTAGTGAATGAGGGAGGCATTTGGCTCCCTAAAATTTTAATGCAGAATTATATTAAAATGGGACTTACTGATAAGGAAATGCTTTTGATAATACACTTGCTAATATTGAAATCAGACAAAATTGATATGATAAAGCCTGAAGATATTTCCCGTTTCATGGAAATAGATGAACAAGAAGTAGAGTTTTTAATTGATTCCCTTGCTCAGAAAGGAATAATTGATGTTGATATGGGTGTAGATGCACAAACAGGAAAAAAAATAATGCAGCTTTCATTAGAGGGCCTGTATGATAAACTTCTTGAGATATGGGGATGTAATAAGGCTGTTGAGTATGAGAAAAAGAAAAGTGTTGGGCATATTGATATGGAAAAAGAGGATAGCTATTTGGATTTGAATAAGAGCTATGAAGGATCAAAAGCTGCCGCGAGATTGTATCGCTGTTTTGAAAAAGAATTTGGAAGGCCCCTTTCACCTATAGAAAGCAGCCAAATTTTAGAATGGCTTTATGGTGAGGGATATTCAGAGGAGCTAATATTAGAGGCTTTAAAAAGGGCGGTACTTAGAGGGATAATTAATTTTAAATATATTGATTCCATCTTAAAAGGTTGGGCAAAGAACAATCTAAGGACTTCACGGGAAGTTTCAGCATATGAAGAAAATTTCTCTCAGAGTCAGCAAAAAAAGAATTTAAATAAAAATGCATCTAAACTCAAAAGAAAGTATGAAGATATCTATATGACCTGAAATTCTGGGAGGCGCTTATAATGATAAAGTGCACCAACTGTGACGGAAGCGGTATAGTAATCAAGGGAAATGTTGCATATAAATGCAGCTGTACCAAGCAAAGAGTTATAGAGATGAAATATAAAGAATCTCGTCTGCCGGCAAAACTTCAGCAGCATACCTTTGATAAATTTGAGCTCAGATATTATCCAGAAGATGAATATCCAGATAAAAACAAAGCTGCCACTTATAGGGAAATAGCAATTAATACTCTTGAAGCTGCTAAAAATTTTGCTAAAAGAAATTCTGTCAAAGCTGAGGGAAAAGGTCTGTTCTTCTGTGGGAACGTAGGAAGTGGAAAAACTTTTTTATCCAGTGCCATTGCTAACTATTTATTAAGTAAAGGTCAAAGGGTGCTTTTTTTAGTTGTGCCGGACTTATTGGATGAAATAAAAGCTTCGTATAATAAAGAGCCAGAAACTTCGGAAATAGAGCTGCTGCAGCATGCTAGAAATATTCCAGTACTTATTTTGGACGATTTAGGAGCGCATAATTATACAGATTGGACAAGAAATAAAATCTATTCCATTTTGAATAGCCGCTTAAACAATGAACTACCCACGGTAATAAACAGTAATTTAACCCTCGAAGAAATTGAGGAGCAATTAGGAGAGAGGATAACGTCAAGGATTGTGGAGCTCTGTGATATATATAGGCTATTGGTTCCTAAAGATATAAGACATTTAAAAAACTTAGAAAGAAGAGTATAAAGTTTATTTTTTAAGAGCTTCATTTGTTAGGCAATGGTATGCTTAAGAAGCTCTTTTTTGATCCCTTTTTAAAAATTACAATTGTTTTAAATTGTAATATTATAATATATAAGGGGTAGAAATATTATGAATGGAAAAAGCTTGCTTTATAATATAAGGTTCAATAAAAAATTTAAAAATGCTGTTTGCTTGATAACCGCGGTAATTTTATGGACTTTGATTTTGTTTTTTTTACATAAAATTGAATGGAAAGTTAGAGTTACCACTGCAACCATTGCAGCTGCAGTTTTTCTTTGGATTTTTTCAGAGCTTTCTTTAGCTTTAGTATCGTTTATGGCAGTTACTATTTTAATAATTACAAAAGCAATAACTCTAAATCTTGGATTAAGTGGTTTTGCCACAGGTTCACTGTTTCTAATTCTGGCAGGATTGATGATGGCACAAGCAATAAATAATACTGAATTTGCTCAGAGGACTGCCTATTTTGTTTTAAGCAGATTTGGGGGAACTCCTGGAGGTGCTTTGATAGGCATCTTTTTAATTTTACTTATTTTATCTTTTTTTGTTCCCTCTGCTGCTGTAAGGATAACTTTACTGCTTCCAACTGTTAAAGTGATAATAGATAGGGCAGGAGAAAACTGCAATAGGAGAAATTTAACGTGTTTATTAATAATAGGCCTTGCCTTTGGAGCAACCATAACGGGTTAAGGAGTTCTACCTGCTGCACTGGCTAATGTAATGACAACGGATCTTATATACGATATAACCGGGAAGCGCATTACTTATGTTAAATGGTTTCTATATACCTTTCCTGTTAGTTTGGTTCTGCTTCCAATACTTTGGTTTGTGCTTATTCGAGTTTTTCCTACTGAAATGAAAGAATTTCCTGGAGGAGCAGAAGAATTTAGAAAAAGATTAACTGAAATGGAATCCTTTTTAGTTAATGAGAAGAAATGCCTTGCCATTTTGGGATTAGCCATGTTTTTATGGGTTACTGAGGGTATTCATGGTCTGCACAGTGCTGTGCCTGCTATGGTCGCTGTAATATTGTTCTGCATACCTGGAATAGGTTTTATGGATTTTGGGGAAATGCTTTCCATTGACTGGAGTACTATATTTCTAGTTGGTTTTACTCTTTCTCTTGGTGCTGCTTTAAATGAAACGGGCACAGCAAATTTTTTAGCAGGCCAAATATTTAATAATTATTCATTAAAAATACTAACCCTTTCTCCTGCTCTAACAGTACTTTTGGTGTCTACGTTTACTCAAATTGTACATATTTTCCTTGGAAATGTTACAACCCTTATAGTTACGTTGATTCCTCTGATTTCGCAGATAGCCTTTAAACTGAATATTGATCCTGTTATGCTTGGATTGGTAACTGGAATTACAGGATTATATGGCTTTTTGCTGCCTGTGGAAACAATATCTAATATGGTTGTTTACGGGACTGGTCTTCTAAAACCTTATGATATGATAAAACCTGGTATTTTTATTACGCTGTTCAGTATAATTGTTCTTTCCCTTGCTGCTTATCTTTGGTGGCCGCTAGTAGGTTTAATTTAATTTTTGAGAGGTCTTATTATGAATAAAAATATGAGTTTTTACTTAATAGAACAAGTTTTTCCCAGTACTTCTTGTTTGTTAAATTTAAAAAAGCATATTATTGCTGAAATGGAGCAAAAAGGTTTTCTAAATAAAATAAAATCTGGAATGAAAATTGGATTGGTTGTGGGCAGTAGAAATATAACAAAAATTAATGAAATTATCACTATATTGGTAGAATTGATTAAAAGACAAAGAGCAAAACCCGTTGTGATTTGTGCAATGGGCAGTCATGGGGGAGGTACAGTTGAAGGTCAGCTGGAAGTCTTGAAAAAGCTGGGAATAACTTCCTCATCTGTAGGTGCACCTATTTTAGCATCTTTAGATTCCCACTGTTTAGGTAATGTTCAAGGCCAACCGGTATATGTCAATTCCCTTGCCTTTGAATGTGATTTTCTGATTCCCATTAATAGAATAAAACCCCATACTTCTTTTAAAGGAAAAGTTGAAAGCGGTTTAACGAAAATGCTTGTGGTTGGCTTAGGAGGTCCCAATGGTGCTGAGGTTTTCCATGGCTTAAGATACGAGCAAATGCCGCAAATGCTTATTGAAATGGGCAAGTTAATTGTTGAAAAACTTCCTATTTTGTGCGGAATAGGTATCGTAGAGAATGCTTACAAACAAATTGATACACTTGTTATTTGTTCCAAAAGGGATTTTATAAAATATGATATGCTTCTGCTGGAAAAAGCAAGAAAGCTGTACCCTTCCCTGCCCTTTGAATATCTTGATGTTTTGGTAGTGGAACAAATGGGTAAATGTTTCAGCGGGACCGGTATGGATACAAATGTAATTGGAAGGTATGGTATTCGAGGGGTTAAGGATGGAAAACCAAAGATTGAATGTCTTGTAGTTCTCGACCTAGCAGAAATGTCTGCTGGAAATGCAAATGGGATAGGTTTAGCTGATATAACTACTATGAAGCTAATAAGTAAAATTGATTATCAGATTACCTTAAAAAATGTTCTAACAACAACTTTTTTAGATAGAATAAAGCTTCCGGCGGCTTTTGAAAATGATTTGAAAGCCATTGAGGCATCTTTAAAAGTTGTGAAAAAACCACATGAACAAATATGCTTAGCTTTTATAAAAAACACCCAAGACATTTATAGGTTTTTTGTTACTGCCCCTTTAGTAAAGGAAATTTTGGATAAAAAAAATTTAAAAGTATTAGATGGTCCCTTTCATATGGTATTTAATGAAAAAGGAGATTTTTTAAATTTCCAAAAAGTATAAAAGCAAGGGGATTATTTTTTATGGAAATTTTTAGAACAATCCATTATGCTTGGTGCAATTGGTGCAAAATGAACGTAGTTATGACATGTTTTTTAGTAGAAAATAAAAGCAGAAAAAGTGTTCACGAGGAACCTATACACTGTCCAAAGTGCAGGGAGTTTTTGGGTAGGGTTAATGTTGACAGAGGATTTGAAATTTTATGTATTTTTTATGATTATTTGGGAAAGATGGGGTAACGGTAGTGAAAATTAAGTAATTGTTTGGGCATTAAAAAACTTTCTGATGCACTTACACTAAAATCAGCCATAAAAAATGCCTCCCCAGAGACATCGTAATCAATGGGGAGGGTCAGGCAGTAAAAACTGTTGGGTCTCAAGCTCTGGCGCGCCCGGCAGGACTTGAACCTGCGACCACCGGACTCGGACTCCGTTACTCTATCCACCTGAGCTACGGGCGCACACTATTCAAGGTTATTATATAGCACTGAAACTTCTGCGTCAAACAAATGCTTTAGTTCAATAATTTTAAACTAATTTAATATTTTATTTAAAAAATAATTTACATTGTCTTAATTGTTTTTTCGTTTTATTTATGATACTCTAATTTTAGAAATACAGTATACAAAAAACAAAAAATAGGAGGTTCTTTGATTGGATTACCTGGTGACGTGGATTGAAGGTGAAGAGGTAGTTTATTTTATCGTTGATGAAAAAGATTTATGTCGCCTAGGGGGGAAAAAGGATAAGAACTGCATAATAACACAGATAAAAGGAACTCATTGATAATTTATAATGATAATTTCTGCCATGCTTAATTTTTTTCAAAAAATGCAGTTATATTTGCAAAGATCATTCTGGCACCGGTGTGTATTCCGGTGCTTTTTTATTTATTTTCCTTGCGCAGATGGGAAAAATTAGATATGATCAGCTGGAAATCACAGATTAAAAGATGGATGGTGTTTTGGCTATGAGAGTATCAGATATAGGGGAGTTTGGTTTAATTGATTTAATTAAAAATGATACGTTGTACAACCCCAGCGACGTTGTTGTGGGCATTGGTGATGATACCGCAGTTTTAAAGCATCCCCCTGAGAAATTGTTGTTAGCCACTACGGACATGATGATTGAAAATGTTCATTTCGTTGTAATGCCGGACAATGGAGAGCAGATAGGATATCGAGCAATGGCTGCTAATGTCAGTGATATTGCTTCCATGGGAGGCTTTCCTACCCATGCTATGATTTCTATCGGTGTGAGACCTGAAATGGAAGCTTCATATATTGAACAGGTATATAACGGCTTAAAAAAATGTTCAAAATTATATGGTGTTAATATAGTTGGCGGTGACACTGTATCTTCTCCTCAAAATTTAGTAATAAATGTGGCTCTTTTGGGTGTAGTTGAGCAGGAAAATTATTTGCTTCGTTCTGGAGCTAAGCCGGGAGATATAATATTGGTAACGGGATATCTTGGTGATTCAAGAGCAGGTTTGGAGCTTATAACAAATAGAGTTAAAGTTTCCAAGAAAACGGAGGAATATCTCCTTAAAAGGCATTATTATCCTACACCCAGAGTAAAGGAGATAAGAGCGGCTTTAAAAGCTGCACCAATAAATTCAGCCGATGATATTAGTGATGGCTTAGGTAACGAAATACACGAAATTGCTTCTGCTAGTAATGTGGGAGCTGTAATTTGGTTTGATTCATTACCCATTTCTGATGCTGTAAAAGAGGTAGCAGATTTAACGAAAAAAGATTTATTGGATTATGTTTTGTTTGGAGGCGAAGATTTTGAAATTGTTATGACTGCAGACCCAGAAAATGCTGAACTCATTGCTAAGGTAATTAAAGATGAGACAGGTACTGAAGCAACAATTATTGGTAAAATTGTTGATAGATCAGAGGGAATTTTGCTGTTTAGAGATAATCAGTATAAAAAGATTGAGAAGAAAGGATATATCCATTTTAAACAAAAATAGCTGGGAGGTTTATGAATTGTCTTCTGCCTTTTCCTATCATATAAAGGATATATCTTTAGCTCCTGAAGGAGAGAAGAAAATAGAGTGGGTAAAAGCTCATATGCCTGTTTTAAACAGACTGAAAAAAATATTTGAAGATGATAAGCCCCTTAAGGGATATACTGTGGCTATGTGCCTTCACCTTGAAGCAAAAACAGCTTTTCTGGCACGGGTTATACATTCTTGGGGTGCCAAAGTTGTTATGTGTGCAAGCAATCCCCTTTCCACTCAAGATGATGTGGTTGCAGCTCTCGTAAAAAAAGGAATAAGCGTTTTTGCTATTCGAGGGAGCAGTGAACAGGATTACATAAATTATCTCCACATGGTGCTGGATCAGGAGCCCGATCTTTTAATTGATGATGGTGGAGATTTGACTGCACTGCTGCATGGGGATAGGCTTGAACAGGCTGAACGAATTATAGGCGGCTGTGAGGAGACAACCACCGGGATTAGAAGGCTTTGTGCATTGGAAAAGGAAGGTTTGCTGAAGTTTCCTATGATTGCCGTTAATAATGCCCAATGTAAGTATCTGTTTGACAATAGATATGGAACAGGACAATCTGTTTGGGATGCTATTAACAGTGTAACCAATCTTATTGTAGCTGGAAAAACTGTTGTGGTAATTGGATATGGATGGTGTGGTAAAGGCGTTGCTTTAAGAGCAAAGGGGCTTGGAGCTAGAGTAATTGTCTGCGAAGTTGATCCCATAAGAGCCAATGAAGCATTGATGGATGGTTATGAGGTGATGAAGCTTTCAGATGCAGCACCCAAGGGAGATTATTTTATTACGGTTACAGGCAATATTGGAGTAATTAGAGAAGAGCATTATAAAAAAATGAAGAATGGTGCCATTTTAGCAAATGCAGGGCACTTTGATGTAGAAATTGATAAAAATGATCTTGATAAAATATCGGTTTCTAAGCGAATTGTTAAGGAAGGCATTGAAGAATACACTTTGGCTAATGGAAATAAAATTTATCTTTTAGGAGAAGGAAGGCTTGTTAATCTAGCATGTGGAAACGGGCATCCTGCAGAAATAATGGATATGAGCTTTGCACTTCAGGCTATGTCCATAAAGTTTCTTGTGGAAAATAAAAAAATAGGCCCAGGAGTTCATCCAGTGCCTTATGAAATAGATAGGGAAGTTGCAAAAATAAGGCTACAGGCTTTGGGCATTGAAATAGATACCATGGACAGAAAACAGAAGGATTATATGGAAAGCTGGTAATAATGAACCCTAGGAGGTAGATTTTTAGTGTCAAATGATGAAAAAATCCTAGAGTTAAGGAATAAATTGGAAAAAGCAAAGCTTGGTGGAGGAGAAAAGCGCATTTCAAAACAGCATGAATCTGGGAAAAAAACTGCAAGGGAACGAATTGAAATGCTTTTGGATCCTGGAAGCTTTACGGAGCTGGGTACTTTTGTGGAACACCGCTGTCATGATTTTGGAATGGAAAAAAATAAATTCCTTGGAGATGGAGTTATTACAGGATATGGCACCATTAATGGACGCAGAGTATGTATTTTTGCACAGGATTTTACTGTTTTTGGAGGAAGTTTGGGAGAAATGCACGCAAAAAAAATATGCAGTATTATGGATTTAGCTTTAAAGACTGGCGTTCCAATTATTGGAATAAATGATTCTGGAGGAGCTCGAATACAAGAGGGAATAGATTCTTTAAACGGCTATGGGGAAATTTTTAGAAGAAATACAATGGCTTCAGGAGTAATACCTCAAATTGCTGTTATTATGGGTCCCTGTGCAGGGGGAGCTGTTTATTCTCCAGGTTTAATGGATTTTATTTTTATGGTTGAAAAAACCAGTCAAATGTTTATTACTGGGCCTCAGGTTATAAAAGCTGCTACAGGGGAAGAAATCAGCTATGAAGAATTAGGTGGAGCTGTTGTTCACAGCCGCGAAAGTGGTGTTGCTCATTTTAGAGCCGAAAATGAGCAGAGGTGTTTTGAGCTTTTAAAAACCCTTTTAACATATCTTCCGGATAATAATTCAAGCTTCCCAGAGACCATAGAATACAGTGATAATAAAAAGCTCATTTTAGAAGATTTAAACAAAATTATACCTTCAGATCCAAATAGAAGTTATGATGTTAAAGAGATTATTAAAGCTGTTGTAGATGACAAAACTTTTTTTGAGATTCAGAGTGAATATGCTGCAAACATAGTAATTGGATTTGCCCGTATTAACGGTAAAGTTGTAGGTATAGTTGCAAATCAACCAAGGAAGCTTGCAGGCTGTTTGGACATCGACAGTGCAGATAAAAGTGCAAGATTTGTAAGATTTTGTGATGCCTTTAATATTCCCCTTTTAACTTTTGTTGACACTCCTGGATTTCTACCAGGAACACGGCAGGAACATGGGGGAATCATTAGACATGGAGCAAAGCTTTTATATGCTTACTCCGAAGCTACTGTACCGAAAATTACAGTTGTATTAAGGAAAGCATACGGCGGTGCTTATTTAGCTATGTGTTCTAAATCTTTAGGTGCAGATCAGGTTTTTGCTTGGCCTACAGCGGAAATAGCCGTTATGGGGCCAGAAGGTGCTGCAAACATTATTTTCAGAAAAGAAATTTCTGAAGCAGAGGACCCTGAAAGCGTAAGAAAGGAAAAAATAAACCAGTATAGAGAAATTTTTGCCAATCCTTACATTGCTGCAGCAAGGGGTTATGTTGATCAAGTTATAGAACCCCAATATACCAGAAAAGTTATTATAAAAGCTCTTGAATCTCTTGCAACAAAAAAAGAATCAAGGCCTTCTAAAAAGCATGGAAATATTCCATTATAATTGGGGGTTAATGGATTAACTATGCGTGAAGTACATTGGGAAAGAATTTCTAAAGCGGTTGCAGAGCTTTTTAAAAAAATAAATTATTATTTGAATGAGGATGTTTATAATGCTTTAAAAAAAAGTTTAGAGATTGAGGAATCACCTGTGGGGAAAAGGGTTCTTTGTCAGCTTTTGGAAAATGCAGAAATAGCAGCAGAAGAAAGGATTCCTTTATGTCAAGACACTGGAATTGCTGTTGTCTTTATCAGTTTAGGTCAGGAAGTTATCATAAAAGGGAAAAATTTGGAGGATGCTGTTAATATTGGAGTTGCCGAGGGCTACAGTGAAGGATATTTAAGAAAATCAGTGGTAAGGGATCCTATAAAAAGAATAAATACAGGTAATAACACACCAGCGATAATTCATACGGAAATTATACCCGGTGATAAAATCAAGATAACAGTATCTGCCAAAGGTGGAGGCAGTGAAAATATGAGTGCGATGTCCATGCTTTCTCCTGCGGCAGGCAGTGAAGGGATAATTGATTTTGTACTGGAAACAGTTAAAAGAGCCGGGCCAAATCCTTGCCCACCAATTATTGTTGGGGTCGGTGTTGGAGGTAATTTTGAGCTTGCTCCTCTGCTTGCAAAAAAGGCTTTATTGAGACCCCTTAATGAGAAAAATGAAGATGAATTTTGGAGAAATATGGAAGATATTCTTCTGCAGAAAATAAACAGCTTGGGAATAGGACCCCAAGGTTTTGGAGGCCGCATTACTGCATTAAAAGTATCGATAGAAACTTTCCCATGCCATATTGCAAGCCTTCCCGTTGCAGTAAATATTGATTGCCACTGTCATCGACATTGGACCATTGAAATATGATTTTTTAAGGCGGTGTTTTGAATGGGGTAAAAAGGCTGTCTGCGCCACTAAATGAAAAACAGCTTTTAAATCTAAGAGCTGGTGATGAGGTGAGTATATATGGCGTAATCTACACAGCCCGGGATGCTGCCCATAAAAGAATTTATGAAATTATAAAAAATGGAGACAAAATGCCCTTTGATCCTGAGGGGCAAATCATCTATTATGTCGGTCCCACTCCACCTCGTCCTGGTAGAGTTATTGGTTCAGCTGGCCCAACTACCAGCTGCAGAATGGACAAGTATACTCCCCTTCTTCTTGAAAAGGGTATAAAAGCTGTTATAGGTAAAGGAAAGAGATCAGAGGAGATTAAAAAGTCATTTATTGAAAATGGGGCAGTTTATTTAGTTGCCTTGGGTGGAGCCGGTGCTCTTCTCAGCAGACACATAGTAAGGGCAGAAGTAATTGCCTTTGAAGATTTAGGACCGGAAGCAATATACAAAATGGAAGTGGAAGGCTTTCCTGCTTTTGTGTGTTATGATCTATACGGCAGAGATCTTTTTGAAGAAGGGATAAAAAAATATAGAAAGGAATGAAGAAAATGTCGCTTAGGGAAAGAGCATTAAAGCTTCATAGGGAAAAAAAGGGGAAAATAGCGGTAAAAAGTAAAATAGAGTTAAAAACTATGGAAGATCTTACTTTGGCATATACACCTGGGGTTGCTGAACCCTGCAAAGAAATTTTCAATGATCCTGAGAAAGTTTATGAGTATACTGGAAAGGGAAATGCAGTGGCAGTTGTAACCAATGGAAGTGCGGTTTTAGGCTTAGGAGATATTGGACCTAAAGCTTCTCTCCCTGTTATGGAAGGTAAGTGTGTTTTATTTAAAACCCTTGCAGATATTGATGCATACCCGATACTGCTTGATTCAAAGGATGTTGAAGAAATAATAAATACAATTAAAATCATTTCTCCTGGTTTCGGAGGAATAAATCTAGAAGACATTAAAGCTCCTTTATGTTTTGAAATTGAAGAAAAGCTAAAATCCCAGTTGGATATACCGGTTTTTCATGATGATCAACATGGAACAGCTATTGTTGTTTTAGCTGCTCTAACAAATGGCCTGAAAGTTGTTGGTAAAGAGCTGCAGGATTGCAAGATAGTTATAAATGGTGCTGGAGCAGCAGGTTTGGCTGTTGCAAAGCTGCTTTTAAATCTCAATGTTAAAGATATTAAAGTATGTGATTTGGAAGGTGTGCTTTATCCAGGCAGTCCCCAATGTACTTATCCTTTGAGAGAAGAAATAGCAATAAAAACAAATCCAAGGGGGCAAAAAGGAAGTTTAAAAGAAGTGATAGAAGGGGCTGATATTTTTATAGGACTTTCAGGGCCCAATGTTCTTAATGCGGAAATGGTGTCTTCTATGGCAAAAGATCCCATAATTATGGCATTGGCGAATCCAGTTCCTGAAATAATGCCTGAAGAAGCCATAAAGGGTGGAGCAAAAGTGGTTTTTACAGGACGTTCCGATTTTCCTAATCAGGTAAATAATGTTTCTGCCTTTCCAGGAGTTTTTCGTGGTGCCTTAGATGTAAAAGCAAAGGAAATAAATGAAAAAATGAAAATAGCTGCTGCTTATGCACTGGCGGAGCTGGTTTCTCCTAATGAATTGAGGGAAGATTTTGCTGTAGCAAGTGTCCTTGATCCTAGGGTTGTTCCATCAGTAGCAAAAGCAGTGGCAAAGGCAGCAGTTGAAACAAATGTAGCTCGTTTAGATATAGATCCTGAAAGCTTATATAAATAAATTTGAAAAGATGATAAAGTGAAATATTACCAAAAATCTTATTTGGGAGCAAAATCACCCCGTGTATAAAAATTAATAGAATAGTATGTAGGTATTAATTTCAAAGGGGTGAAAGTATGCGTATATATTTTATTAGATTACCTGGGGTGATAAAAAACCTGCTCCGTAAAATATTAAAGCAGTAAAAGAGGGAGTAAATAAACTCTCTCTTTTTTATTTTTTGACATAATTAGAAGTTTATGAACCTAAAATTAGTTAAGGGGGTATTAACAAGGAGGAGTATTATCTTGAAAGGGAAAAGCTATTGCATATTAGGACTTTTCATCGCTTTATGTTTAGGTATTTTGGGTCTGTTCCATTTTTTAAATACAGATATTAATTACAAAAATGTACAGTCCGGCAATGTAAAAGGAGAAAGCTCTATTATTGAAGTTAAAATTGATACTCCCTTTGATACTGTTTTCCATTTTTATAAAGCTGTGGAAGGTAATAATTGGGAGCTTGCAAGGGTGCTGGTAACACCGTCATTGTGGGAATACTTGCAAGGAACCGGTTTTGATAAAAAGTGGGAAAATATAAAAAGGAAAGATCCCAGCTTAAGGTTTATGCTGTTTATTGTTAGAAATCATTTTTTTGATGAGGAAAAAGGAGAAGGTTGGATGATGGGAAGGGCGGATTGGTCGTCTGATATGGGGAAGGACTATGATTTTAACAGTACCGTTTTCTTAAAAAAAATTGGTGAAACATGGAAGATAACTAAAATAATGAGCGTTTCATCAATTGAAACAGTGGATAATTTTTATAAGGCTATTAACGAGGGCAACTTTTTACGAATGCAGGAGCTGCTTACACGTAGGTATTGGATAAAACTTAAAAGCTCAGGTGTTATAGACGCATTGCAAAGGGAACAATTTGCATTTAGAAAGGGAGTTTATGTAGTTTTTTATGCTGATGACTTTGTTGAGAAAAAAAATGAAGCGTGGGTTAAGGGTGATGTGATTTGGAAACCATTAACAAAACAAGAAAAAGAAATACATGTTAATATTCATCTTATTAAAGAAAATAATGTATGGAAAATTGATAAAATTGTTGGGCATTGGAATGAGGAAAAATAAAAATTTTTTTATTTTAATGAAACTCCAATTATTCCTCCTAAACCTCCTGAAATTATGCATACTGCAATTTTTTTAATCGTATTTACTAAGGTTAATTGTTCAGGATGTAGGAAAGAAAATGCAGTAATTAAAACAAAAAAGGAAAGGCCCACAATCATTCCGCTTAAAAGCCCTCTAGAACCAACAGTACTTGCCCCTATTAATCCTCCTATAAATGTACTAATTACTACCACTGCAAGAGCTGTTATTGGCAAATACAATTCGGAAATTGAAGTAAAATGGAAAATTAGTGATATAATTATTGAGAGAGTAAATGCAGTAACAATAGCCGCAGGCAAACCTAATAATACTTTTCTAAAATTACTATTCATAAAAACCACTTCCTTGTAGAAATTCTAATAAAATTTATGCTTATTGCTGTGGATTATTACTGTTCAAAGCAGTTTAAAAAGTTCCAGTAAGTTTATAATTTCAAAATTTTTTAGAATTTTTCTAAATCATTAAAGGGTTGCTGCGTTGATATTAAAACAATAAAATTAAGTTGAAGGTACAAAAGACTAGGAGAAATTAGGGAGGTGTTATCTTGCCTCCAAAAATTGGCTTTCCCATGACACTTACATATTTCATGCATTTTCCACTTTGGAAAATTTTTTTTACTGAGCTGGGTTTTGAGTTTGTGACTTCGCAGCCCACAAATAAATTAATACTAAATAATGGTATCAAAGAAGCTGTTACTGATGCGTGCATTCCTATAAAATTATTCCACGGACATGTTATGGCATTAAAAAGCAAAGTAGATTACATTTTTATACCTCGCATGGTGAATATTGATAAAGAAAAACATATAACATTCTGCCCTAAATTTTTAGGACTACCTGACATGATTAGGGCTTCCATTTCCAACCTTCCGCCGATACTGGAAATAAGTTTGGATAAAAAAAATAAGGGAAAGCTCTTTTTATATAAAGCCTGCAGACTTTTAGGAAGGCAGCTTGGAAAACCTTTTAATAAGGTTTTAAAAGCTTATTTAAAAGCAGTAAAGTTTCAAAAAAAATTTGAAAATTTTTTAGTTTCTAAAAAAATCACTCCCATTGAAGCTTTTGATTACCTTTTTAAAGATAAAAATAGGGTAAATAATACCAAATATAATAGAAAACAAACAGATAGAGAAATAAATAAAGCTACCAGTTTAGAAAATAATCTGAATATAGCTGTGGTTGGTTACCCGTATCAAATTTATGATTCTTATATTAGTGCTGATATCATTAATTTTCTTAAAAAGAACAATGTTCGTGTTTGGACTATGGAAATGGTTCCATATTCAATACTGAAACGGTATTCCAACCGACTTTCAAAAAAACTTTTTTGGCACTTCAGTAATAAAGTGGTTTGGGCGAGCTATCATTACATTGATCAGCCTTATATAGATGGTTTGATCCATGTTTCGGCTTTTGGCTGCGGACCGGATGCTATGGTAGGTAAGCTTGTTGAGTTGGAATGTAAGTATAGAAATTTTCCATTTTTAAATATAACCGTTGATGAGCATACAGGTGATGCCGGTATAAAAACCCGTATAGAAGCATTTATTGATATGTTGAGATATCGGAGGACAGCTTGATGAAAGTTTCTTTTCCTCATATGGGAATTTCATATATTGGTTTTAAGCATCTGCTGGAAGAATTAGGCTATGAAGTCATTGTACCTCCAAATCCTACCAATAAGACGTTAACATATGGGGTAAAATATGCCCCTGAATTTGCCTGCATGCCTTTTAAGATACTTTTAGGGAGTTATATAGAAGTTTTGGAAAAAGGAGCAGAAATTTTGGTTTCATCTGGTGGAATAGGTCCGTGCAGAGCAGGTCTTTATGGCCTTGTGCATGAAAAAATTCTTAAGGATCTTGGTTATGATTTTGTTATGATAATTTTGGATCCTCCTTTCCATAATATTAGAGATTTTACAAGGAGGGTATTGGCATTAAAGCAAAAAGGCATTCGTTGGAATAGATTTCTTTATGAAGTAAAAAATGCGTGGCTGAAATTAAAGCTTCTAGATAAATTAGAACAAACTGCAAACGAAATCAGGGCAAGGGAATTGAAAAAGGGTCAAACTACAGAAGTTTTCAGTGAAGCTCTTAAAATGATTGATGAAGCGAGGAGCCGTAAAGAAATTTTAATGGTACAAAAAGAAGCTATAGATATACTTAAATCAGTTCCCCAAGATTATACAAAACAACCTCTTAAAGTGGGAATAATTGGAGAAATTTATGTTGTGCTTGAGCCCTATGTAAATTTTGATATTGAGCGATTTTTGGGTGAAATGGGTGTATATGTAAATCGGTCAATTTATTTGACTGATTATGTACGGTATACAGTGTGGGATAAGAAAGGCGAAGCCCATATCAAAAAAGCTGCAGAACCGTATTTGAAGCAAATGATTAGGGGACATGGAATTCAAAGTGTAGGAGAAACAGTTCTTTATGCACTTAATGGGTATGATGGAGTAATTCAGTTGGCTCCCTTTACATGCATACCGGAAATTGTGGCGAAAAGCATTATAGGGAAGGTAAGTAAAGATCTAGACATTCCTGTTTTAACAATTAATATAGATGAGCAGACCGGACAGGCAGGGGTTCAGACACGTTTAGAGGCATTTATTGATTTGTTAAAACAAAGAAAATATTTAGGGGAGCAAGAAGGGAAAAGGAAGATTGTATGAAGACATACCTTGGGATTGATGTGGGTTCAGTAAGTACGGATTTGGTTTTAATAGATGAGAATAATAATGTATTATCAAAGGTTTATATAAGGACCAGCGGGCAGCCCATAAAAGCTGTGCAAAAGGGGCTAAAGCTTCTTGCTGAAAGCGTTGATCTTGACTGCATAGAAGTTGCTGGTGTAGGAACTACTGGAAGTGCCCGTTATTTAAGTGCTGTTATTGTAGGTGCAGATGTAATAAAAAATGAAATAACAGCACATGCTGTTGCAGCATCAGCTTTAGTTCCAGATGTTAAAACAATTATTGAAATAGGAGGACAAGATTCAAAACTTATTATTTTAAGAAATGGGATTGTAGTGGATTTTGCTATGAATACTATTTGTGCTGCAGGTACAGGCTCTTTTCTTGATCAGCAGGCTGCCCGACTTAATATTCCCATTGAAGAGTTTGGTTCGTATGCGCTTCGATCAAAAAACCCCGTTAGAATTGCGGGCAGATGTTCCGTTTTTGCAGAAACAGATATGATACATAAGCAGCAGATGGGGCATAAAATAGAAGACCTAATAGCGGGTTTGTGTAATGCTTTGGTAAGAAACTATCTTAATAATGTAGGAAAGGGTAAGGAAATTTTACCTCCTGTTGTTTTTCAAGGGGGAGTTGCGGCTAATATTGGGATAAAAAAGGCTTTTGAAGAAGAGTTAGGGATGGAAATTATTGTACCTGAACACCATGCAATAATGGGTGCAATTGGAGCGGCAATAATTGCGAAAAATGAATGTCGAACCGGTAAAACTAATTTTAAGGGCTTTTCTGTTAGTGATTTGAGTTTTTCAGTTTCAAGCTTTGAATGTAAGGATTGTCCTAATTTATGTGAAGTTATTAACATAGTGATGGAAAATGTCCTTTTATGCAGATGGGGCGGCAGGTGTGGAAAATGGGAAAATATGGAGCACGAGATGCAAAAAGTTCAAAAACTTTGATAAAGAAAAATTAAGGTTTAAGTGTAAAATAAGACTTGAAAGGTGATGTTAAATATTGGTAATGAATTTTGATGCGATTTGCAGCAAGCTAAAAAATGAAAATTATAAAATTACTCCCCAAAGGGAGATTATTATTCATATATTGCTGAATAACGAGGATAAACATTTAAGCGCTGAAGAAATATATGATATGGCAAAAAAAATAAATCCTGATGTAGGAATGACTACTATATATCGTACTTTAGATTTATTAGTGGAATTAGGAGTTTTACAAAAATTAGAATTTGGTGATGGTAGAACGCGCTATGAATTAAATAATGAAGACATGCATCACCATCATCATTTAATATGCCTCAAATGCGGAGAGGTTCAGGAGTTTGAACAAGATTTATTAGAAGCATTAGAAGAAAAAATATTAGAAAAAAAAGATTTTTTAATAGTTGATCATAAGCTTAAATTTTACGGCATATGCAGAAAATGCAGATAATTTTTTAACTCTAACCCGTATTCTTTTGGAATACGGGTTTTTTGTAGATAATTGTTGGAAAAAATTTGAAGGATCTGCATTTCAGCAAAAGAATTTATATCTCAAAAAAAAGAGGTGTTTTATTATGAAAAGCAATCAGTTTGTTTTTTCATTGAATTCTTTTGAAACTAACAATTTTATGGATTGTATAAAAAGAAAAATAAAATGTATTTTTGTTAAGTATTATTTCAAAAGGGGACTTCTGATGAAGGATAAGGGGGATCTTTTTGGTGCTTTGTATTTTTTTAAGCAGGTAATTAAAATAGATCCCAGAAATATAAATGCGTTAAATAATCTCGGGGTATGCTGTGCTGAAATGGGAATGTATAAAGAATCCTTAAATTATTTGGGTAGAGCCTGTGCGATAAAATTCGATGTAGATATAATAATTAATATGATAGTTAGTTCAGTAAAAGCAGGCAAAAAATCAGTTGCCAATTACTGTTGTAATAAACTTGAAAAACATATAAATAAACTGGATGCCTGTACTTTGTTTAATTTAGCAGAGTTAATGGTTCACGGAAAAAATTATGAAAGAGCGTTATATTACTATGACCTTTGCATAAAACGCGATCAAACCTTTAAAATAAAAGCAACTCATAAAAAAGGAATTTGTTATGTTAAGCTGGGCAGAATTAATGATGCTCAAACCTGTGTCGAAATCCTTTTTAATGAAGAACAAGGGAAAAAATTGGGATGGGAGCTTAAAGGATTTATTTTTGATCATCTGAACTTTTATGCAGAAGCGGTGGATTGTTATAATAAAGCATATGGATTTGAATAAAAAGGAAACCGAAGATTTTTATCGAAGCATATTTTTATTTAAATATATTTTGGAGGTAAAAGAAAAGTTGGATGTAAAGAAAATAGAAGAAGGCGTTAAATTAATTTTACAGGGTTTGGGAACTGAGGTGGAAATAGGACAGGAAGTTATGGAAAATACTCCTAAAAGAGTAGCACAAATGTATGCAGAAATTTTTGGAGGACTTAAGGAAAAACCAGAGGAACTTTTAGAAGTTTTTACAGAAGAACATGAAGAAATGGTTTTAATCAAAGATATACCTCTATATTCCATGTGTGAGCATCATCTCCTTCCATTTTATGGATTAGCCCATGTTGCTTATATTCCTTCCAAGCATAAGGTTACAGGGCTGAGCAAATTAGCGCGGGTTGTAGACAGTTTTTGTAAAAGGCCGCAAATTCAAGAAAGATTAACGAGGCAGATAGCTGATACTATTATGAAAGTTTTGACGCCTCAAGGGGTTTTAGTGGTTATTGAAGCTGAACATATGTGCATGACAATGAGGGGCATTAAAAAACCAGGTTCAAAGACAGTAACTTCTGCAGTTAGGGGAATTTTCAGAACTAACCCAGCTACGAGAGCAGAAGCCTTTTCATTAATCAATTCCAGATAAATTTTTATAAAATAAAATTAGTCTAGGATTAGAAATTAAAAAGAAGCGGAATTTGTTTTTTAGTAGGGAGAGTGCTTTATGAGACAATTTGGCAAAGCGATTAAAGAAGTTGTTACCACAGTACTTTTAGCTTTTATATTAGCATTATTAATTAGAAATTATATTGTTGATGCTAGAGTTATACCATCAGGTTCTATGCTGCCTACTATACAGCAGAGTGACAGGATTTTGGTAAATAAACTGGCATATAGTTTCAAAGAGCCTCAAAGAGGAGATATCATTGTTTTTGAAGCTCCAGTAAATGTTGGAGATAACCAGGATTTCATTAAAAGAGTTATTGCACTTCCTGGAGAAACAGTGGAAATAAAAAATGGCAAGGTTTTTATAAATGGTAAACCCCTTGAGGAAGATTATATTTTAGAGGCTCCTAATTATAATTTTGGTCCTGTTAAAGTTCCTGAAGGATGCTTATTTGTTTTAGGCGATAACCGTAATTCCAGCTATGACAGCCATCTTTGGAATGTCTGGCTGAGAATTGATAAAGTAAAAGGAAAGGCTTTTTTGCGTTATTGGCCTCCAAATAGAATAGGATTTATTGATTAGATAAACTTAAATTTTTATTAGTTAGTTATTTTATAATCAAGATATTTTTGGGGGTAAAAGATGAAAATATTAATTACCAATGATGATGGAATTCAAGCGCAGGGGTTAATCACTTTATATAAATACCTTTCAGAATTTGGAACAGTTAATGTTGTTGCTCCTGAAAGGGAAAGAAGTGCTATTGGTCATGGAATTACCATGCATAAACCTTTGAGGGTTTATGAGTATCCCATTGGAGATACAAAAAAAACTGGATATGCAGTATCAGGAACACCAGCTGACTGTGTGAAACTTGCCCTTGAGGCTCTTTTACCTGAACCCCCTGACATTATAATCTCAGGTATAAATTGGGGAGCTAATTTGGGAACTGATGTACTTTATTCAGGAACGGTTTCTGCGGCTATAGAAGGAACAATAAATGGTATAAAATCAATGGCAGTTTCTTTAGATGATAGAAGAAAAATTCCTGATTTTAGTGTTGCAGCGAAATTTGTTAATGAATTTTTAAAGATATACATCAAGCATGATATGCCATCTGATACTCTGCTTAATATAAATATTCCAGATGTTCCTTGGAATGAAATAAAAGGTGTAAAAATAACAAAATTGGGAAGAAGAAGGTATATAGATACGGTTGAGAGGAGAAAAGATCCTAGAGGAAGAGAATACTTCTGGCTTGCGGGCCGGGTAAATGATCATGATATGGACCCAGAAACCGATACTTATGCTATCAAAGAAAACTATATCAGTATTTGTCCAGTACATTTTGATCTAACTAATTATGAAGCTATTAAAGAAATAAAAACCTGGTGCATTATAAAATAAATAATTTAATTATAAAAGATCCTAAACCAGGAATTTTTGATATATCTTCCCTTGTAATCATACCGGAGAGGAATAAATATACCACATATATGCTGAATCCCAATGTAGCGGAGATGGTTATTGCAAAAATGCTGCTGCTGGTTAGGTTCCAAATCAATATATAAATTATATATGTTGATATTCCCATCACTGCAAAACCCAACATGGGTAATATGCAGAGGTTATAAAAGCTAAAAGTGATTTTTAGATAACTGCAGATAGAAATAACATTTAATAATGCTGTTGTTATCCAACCTATATTCATAGAAACAGCTGCTCCAATTATTCCATATATTGGTTGTGAAGTTAGATAATATGAAAATAGTAAAGTTAATGCTGTTCCCAATAAAGAGTTATACAAGTAAGTTTTCACTTTACCGAGACCCTGTAAAATACCACTTGTTGTCTGTCCAATATATAAAAAGATACTTCCCACAGCCATTACTTTCAGCAGTTTTCCTGCTTGAGGAATGCCAAAAGTTATGCTGCACACTTCTGCAGGAAATAGAAGGAAAAGAAGAGCTGCTGGAAAACCTGCGATCAAAGTAGTTTGTATGGCTTTATAGCATCTATCCTGCAACAATCTGTGGTTTTTAAGAGCTGCTGCTTCAGATATTGCCGGTAAAAGAGTTGTTGCTAAAGAAAAGGTAAAAATAGATGGCATGCTGAGTAGTACCATTGCTATTCCGGAAAATTGGCCGTAAAGTTCTGCTGATTGTCTGAAGGTAAAACCAGCTTCCTGAAGCTTTTGAGGTATTAGTATAGCTAATAAAGCGGCTAAAATGCTGTTTGATAGTCTAGTAATGATGATAGGAATGGAAAAAGAAAAAATTTTTTTTAATATTGTTAGAGTGCTAATTTTTATGCTGTTTACGATATTATTACTTTGTTCTTTAGGGCCCTTTGTATATACATATACCATCATTAAAAAAATCAGGCCGGTAAATTCACCAATAACACTTCCTGCGGCAAGACCAGCTGCCCCAAATTCTATTCCATAAATAAGAAATTTTTTTGCAAAATATATACCACTTAAAACACGTACGATTTGTTCTAAAATTTGACTTAAAGCAGGAGGCAGCATGTGCATAAGCCCATGAAAATATCCTCTAAACGCAGAAGAAATGGAAATAATGAAGATTGCAGGAATTAAAGTAATTAAGCACCAATAAACTCTGGGATCTGAAAAAGCAGTTCTCACTAAAAAAGGAGTAAGTAAAAAAAGCAGTATAGTAAATATTAAGCCAGTAATTAAAAGGAATACCAGAGCTACATAAAAAATTTTTTTGGCTTGTTTGTAATTGCCCAATGTGACTTGTTCTGAAACCAATTTTGATATAGCAGGAGGGATACCTGCAGTAGTAATTACTAATGCCAATGTGTAAATTGGAAAAACCATTTCGAATAAACCGATGCCCTCTGGTCCCACAGTTCTTACAAAAAAAATACGATACATAAATCCTAAAATTCTATTTATGAAACCCGCAAATATTAAAATTACTGCACTTCTGACAAGGGATAGTTTGGGATGCAAGTTAAAAACAACCTCCACCCATGTACACTTATGAAATTTTATGCATTTTTGCCATGATTTATAGCTAAGTTTTTTTACTTTTTGTAAAAAAGGAATTAAAGCAAATTAAAGCATATTTGCAAGATTAATGGGTATTAATAACAAGGAAGAATTTACAAGTATGAAAAGATTTTTGTTATGATAAAAAATAATCTTTTAACTTAAAAGGATTTTGTTGACACAGCAACTAATAGTATATTGGATGCTCATTTTTTACAATTAATGTTCTAAAAGTTTAATGAAAACCAAGTGTAATATTAATAGTTAAAGGAGGAGACTTATGAAAGTTTATAATACCGAGCAGATAAGAAATATAGCTCTTGTTTCCCATGGAGGAGCTGGTAAAACAACTCTTACAGAGGCCATGCTTTATAATACGGGAGTAATTACCCGTATGGGTAGAGTAGAAGATGGAAATACCGTATCTGATTATGATCCTGAGGAAATTAAGAGGCAGGTATCAATTAATCTTTCCCTTGTCCCTTTAGAATGGAAAAATTGTAAGATAAATATTATTGATACACCAGGTTTTGCGGATTTTTCATCTGAGGTTAAAAGTGCAATAAGGGTGGCTGATGGTGTGGCGGTATTGATTTCAGCACCTGATGGAGTAGAGGTTTTAACAGAGGTTTATTGGAAGCTTGCAGATGAAAGAAATCTTCCCAGGGTAATTTTTGTAAATAAAATGGATAGGGAAAATGCTAATTTTGATGCAGCGTTTGCAGGATTAAAAGAAACCTTTGGAAATAAAGTAGTTGCTCTTCAAATTCCCATTGGCAAAGAAAAGGATTTTAAAGGTGTTGTTGATATTTTGAAGATGAAAGCATTTTATGGGACAGAAGACGGTAAAATGAAAGAAGAAGATATTCCTGCAGACCTTGTGGATCTTGCTAATGAACAGAGAGAGGCATTAATTGAAGTAGTGGCTGAAGCTGATGATGAGCTTTTAATGAAGTATCTTGAAGGTGAAGAGCTTACAGAAGAAGAAATTGAAAGAGGATTAAAGGCTGGTATAAAAAATGCTTCAATTTTCCCTGTTTTAGTTGGTTCAGCTGTTAAAAATATAGGTGTGCAAAATTTGATGGACTTTTTTGTTAAATACATGCCTAATCCAGCGGAAGCATTAAAAGAAAGCAATCTTGAAGATAAGCCTTTTGCAGGCATAGTGTTTAAAACATTAGCTGATCCTTATACGGGAAAAATTAGTTATTTGAGACTTTATCAGGGAGAATTAACCAGTGATAAAGTACTTTATAACTCTAATAAAGATACTGAAGAAAAAATTGGTCAGCTTTTAATAATGCGAGGAAAGAATCAAGAACCTGTTAGTACTTTAAAAGCGGGAGATATATGTGCTATTCCTAAGCTTCAGCAAACCAGTACTGGCGATACATTATGTGAAAAAGGTTCAGATATAGTTCTAGAAGGTATTGAGTTTCCAGAGCCAAACTTCTCAGTAGCAATCACACCTAAAAATAAGGGTGATGAGGATAAGCTGGGAACCGGTATAAGCAAAATTCTAAATGAAGATCCAGCTCTTAAAATGGAAAAAAATATTGAAACCAATGAAACTATACTAACTGGTATGGGAGAACTTCACCTTGATGTTGTGGTTTCCAAACTTAAGGAAAGATACGGGGTACAGGTGGAAATGAGTACTCCCAAGGTACCCTATAGAGAAACTATACGTAAGGCGGTCAGCAGAGTTGAGGCAAAATATAAGAAGCAAACAGGTGGACGAGGTCAGTACGGTCACGTATTTTTGGATGTAGAACCTCTACCTGATAAGGAATTTCAATTCGAAGAAACGATTTTTGGTGGAGTTGTTCCCAAACAATATATTCCTGCGGTAGAAAAGGGCGTGCTGGAAGCAATGAAAGAGGGTGTCTTGGCAAAATATCCTGTAACTAATATTAAGGTAACTTTAGTTGATGGTTCATATCATAGTGTTGATTCATCGGAGCATGCGTTTAAGCTTGCAGGCTCAATGGCTTTAAAGAAAGCTTTGGAACAGGCAGATCCAGTTCTTCTTGAACCTATTATGGAAGTTGAGGTAAGAGTTCCTGAAAAATTTATGGGTGATATAATGGGAGACTTAAACAGCAAGAGAGGAAGGATCTTAGGAATGGATTCTGAAGGAGAAGAGCAAGTGGTACGAGCTCTGGTACCCCTAGCAGAAATGTATAGATATGCAATTGATTTGAAATCTATTACTCAGGGTAGAGGTAGTTTCAAGATGAAGTTTTCTCATTATGAGGAAGTTCCTCCGAATATTGCAGAAAAGATCATTCAGGAAGCTGCTTCACAAGAAGAAGAATAATAAAAAATTAGGGAAGATTAAGCGCCACTTGAAAGTGGCGCTTTAAATTTTATATTAAACGTGCTTAATTTACTCTATGCTAATTAATGTTTCATTTCTTCCCAATGGTTTGGATGTATCAACATGACCGGCCAATGTTTCTACCGTTTGTCCTTCTACTAATATCTGAACTTTTTCAACTCCTGGAAATTTGATAAGGGTGTTTGCGATTGAAGCTACTGCCAATTCTTCTCCTCTGCTGCCCACAGATAGTTTTGTTATTTCTCGGGAAAAATTTGGGTAAGCTATGAAGTCTTTAACTGTAACATCAATAACACGGGTGTCCTTGGGAAAGGGGTTTCTTTTGTCTTGTATCAATTTTTCTAAAGCAGCTTTTAGCATGTTTGGTTCAGGTTCAATAGTTATAACTTCAGGTATCAAAACAAAGTCATTTTGGGTGCTTTTTATGTAATATATTGTTATTTTTTCCTTACTTTCTTTTTTATAACTGTTAAGTTCTTTTTCCAGATTTTTAATTTTTTCTTGTAATAGGCGATTTTCGGCTTCAAGCTTATTAATATTATTTTTTGTATCATTTGTACTGCAACCCGAAGCTAACAGTAATGCCAACATTAAAACTATAAGGATTTTCTTCTTTTTCATAATGAACTTTTTCATGAAAATTCACCTCATTATAAAATAAAAAATTTTATAATTTAATTATGTTCCAAAAAAAAATTTTTTAGCTATAAATTTTTTTGACTTTATTTAAAATAGAGTCTAATATTTTAAAAATATGTTATTATTTGTTATATTATAAAAAAATTATATAAGGTCTTTTTAAAGAAAAATTGACATCTGCTGTTTTTTAATACATTTGCAGCAAAATTTTCAGGTTTTGCTTTTAGGGTGATGGGATTTTCTCATTCCCTTTTTATTGTGCTCTAGTCATAATTTAAATAAATTATGGAATGTCTTAATGTTGAGAAAAAAGTACAAAATTAATTATTACAACGATGTTACCAATCTTCCCAACAGAAGGAACCCCTATCTTTACTTAAGAAACAGAAAGGAATTTTCAGTATTGTTGATTGATTTGGGTAGATTAAAGGGTGTAAATGAAACTTATGGTTTTATTTATGGGGATATGCTTTTAAATTTTGCTGCAAAAGAAATAGTGCGTATTGTTGGTACAAAAGGCAGAGCTTTTCATTTCCAAGGCGAAGAGTTTGCAGTATTTCTTCGGGAGCAAGACCCAAAAAAATTATCCAATGGGTTGAAGGTCTGACGGAAGAGTTTCAAAGGGCAAATTTTTGATAAATGGTAAGAGAAAAAGAATGCCGTTTAATTTAAAAGTGGGGATATATAATAAAGAAGGAAAATTTTATCTGCAGTATCAACCAATTTTAGATTTGGAAAGTGAAGAAGTTATCGGAGCTGAATCACTTTTAGAATGGAAGTGTCTATCGCTAGGAGAAGTTTCTTCCAGTGAATTTATTCCCGTTGTTGAAGAAGAAAATTATATAGGTGATTTAGGGTTTTTTGTTTTTGAGCAGTCCTGTAGGTTTTTAAAAAGAGTAAAAAAGCTTGTTCCTTCATTCAAAATTAATATAAATATTTCACCTATTCAGTTGTTAAAGATATAAAATTTGAAATAACTGAAAATCAGATACTGAGAGATGAAGAGTTTAATAAAAAACACTGGAAAAAATTACTGAAGTTGGGTTCTTCCGTTGTTTTAGATGATTTTGGGACTGGTTTTTCATCAATAAAGAATTTAGTTCTATTCCCAGTATCTGAAATAAAAATAGATTCCTTTTTAGCCAAGGAAATGATGATAGATAAAAAAGCTGAAATTTTAGTTAGTTCTATTATTTTTGCTGCTAAAGAGGCGGGATATCTTTTAACTTTGGAAGGCGTTGAAAATGAAGAACAGTTTTTGAAAGCTAAGCAGATGGGGTTTAATATGGTGCAGGGATATTATATAGCCAAACCCATTTTAGAAGAAGAATTTATAAAAAAATTACTAAATTAGTTAGAAGTTGGTGTTTTTTTATTTGGCTTTTATAAGGAAAATTTGTTAAGATATCCTAAAAAATTTACTCAGAAATTAAATTTGTGGAGGGATATTATGCATGATAGGTCGGAGAGAAGAATTTGCTTTGGGCATCCCTTAAATTGATGAGCAGCATAAAAAGCTTTTTGATATTGCAGAAAGAATTTATGAACTTTATAAAGATGAGTTTGTTATTGACAAATACGATAGAATTGTCGAGCTAATAGAGGAATTAAAAGACTATATCATTTATCACTTTGAAACAGAGGAAGATTATATAGAGAGTATAGGATATAATAAGATGTTCACCCACAAATTAGAACATGAAAAATTTGTTGATAGAATCTTAAATGTTGATTTAACTCAAGTAGATGAGAACCATGATGCTTATTTAGTGGAAACCCTTGATTTTGTTGTAAAATGGATAGAAAAACATATTCTTAAAAAGGATAAACAGATAGTTTCGGGTTGATAATTTTCTTGTTAAAAAGATAACCCCATATATGTTTGCGGGGTTGTCTTTTTTTGTTAGAAGACTAAACTGAAATAGTTTTGTAAATAATTATTTTTCAAAGATTCTTTCGAAAGCTGGCACCAAAGATTGATTTCATAAAAAAAACACCTCCCCACGACCATCGGACTCTGTGGGGAGGTTCTGAAAGTGGAATGTATTAAGACTGAAGACCTGGCAGGGGAGACAGGATTCGAACCTGCGACCAACGGATTTGGAGTCCGCTACTCTACCAATTGAGCTACTCCCCTATGTTATCTTTGCGGTTCTAATTATAAATTAATTGTTTTAAACAGTCAATACCATGAGCTGGTTTATTTAATCTAGATCTACCAGAGTTTCGTTCCAAAGAAATTTGAAAAATGGCTCTATGCAGTGATGTTGTTTAAATAAAAGTTTGCTGTATAACAACTCTGTGGTATTATATAATAGATTAACGATTAAAATTTTTATTCAGCATATTATTTTATGATATCTTTTGATATTATAATTATAATAGAAATAACTGGAAACAGGAAGGGCCTAAGGCTCTTTTATTTTTGCAGTGTTCTTACGGATTTTATTAAAATTTTGGAGGGAGAAAAACAGTATGCTCAATAAAGAACAGTTTAAAAAGAAGCTAAATTCCATTAATGGACGCGGTTATAAAGCCTATAAAGATATTGCTGGAGAATATGATTTTGGTGAGTTTATATTATTCATAGATTATGTCCAGGGAGATCCTTTTGCAGCTCCATCAAGAATTAGATTGAGGGTTGAACAAAATAAAGCTCGTTTTCCAGAAAGACTTTTCAGCAATAAAGTGCGAAGAATTGCTTTAGAAGACTATATAACAAGAAATGTAGCTTTGGCAATAAAAAAATATGTTCAGGGTAATAGGGGTACTGGAAAAAGTGGTTTAATTGATATTGATTCATGTGGACAGCAAATATTGGAAAAGACATCTATTGTAATAAATAAGCAATTTGTAGAAGCAAGGCTGTCAGTAGGTCTTCCTGCAAGAGGAAGACAGGTGCTGAGCAATCAAGCGGAAATAATGTTTTTTGAAGAAATTCCTAAAATTGTGCGTGAAGCTTTATATGCTGATAATATTAACGTTGCGGCAGCTGAAAAACATGTTCTTTTAGTGGAAGATCAAGAATTTATTAGATCACGTTTAAGTGAAAAAGGTTTAGTTGCTTTTATAGGAGAAGGTTCAATTTTACCGAGAAGAAGTGGAGTAAGTGATCTTCCTTTAACTGGTGATAAAGTTGTACCTTTTAAAACACCCCCAAGTTTAAGGGTAAGTTTTGAAACTCCTAATAATGGTTTGATTTATGGAATGGGAATTCCTGAAGGAGTTACGCTGATTGTTGGGGGTGGCTATCATGGAAAATCAACCCTTTTAAGGGCAATAGAAAAAGGCATTTATAATCATATTCAAGGGGATGGAAGAGAGTGGGTTATTACGATTTGCGATGCTGTTAAAATAAGGGCCGAGGATGGCAGAAGGGTAGAAAAGGTAAATATTAGCCCATTTATAAATAATCTTCCATATGGACAGGGCACCAAATGCTTCAGCACTGAAAATGCTAGTGGAAGTACTTCTCAAGCGGCAAATATTATAGAAGCATTGGAAATGAAGGCAAAACTTCTTTTATTGGATGAGGATACCAGTGCCACTAATTTTATGATTAGGGATGTCAGGATGCAGAATTTAGTCGCTAAAGAAAAAGAACCTATAACTCCATTTATAGATAAAGTTCGTCAGCTATACGAAGATTATGGAGTATCTACGATATTAGTTGTTGGAGGTTCAGGAGATTATTTTGATGTTGCTGACACTGTTATTATGATGGAGGAGTATGTACCTAAAGATGTTACAAAAGAAGCCAAAGAAATTGCATTAACTTTTAAAAATCTTAGAAAAAAAGAGGGAGGACAGGGATTTGGCAGTATAACAAGTAGAATACCTTTAAGAAAATCTTTTAATCCCCAAAAAGGCAAAAAAATAAAAATAGATGCTAAAGGACTTCACAGTATCGTATTTGGCCGTTCAGTAATTGATCTTTCTGCTGTGGAGCAGCTGGTTCATTTAAGCCAAACCAATGCTATAGGTTATTCGATTTATTACGCTCTCAAGAAAAATTATATTAATGATAATTATTCAATATTTGAAATTGTAAAAAATGTCGAAAGAGATATTGATCAAAAAGGCTTAGATGTAATTTCTCCTTTTTACGGCAAACATCCGGGTAATTTTGCAAGACCAAGAAGATTTGAAATTGCAGCGGCAATAAATCGTTTAAGAACATTAGAAGTTGTAGTTAAGGAATAATTCTTTTTCGGTTATAACTTTTATTCCGTTTTTTTTAAGGAGAGCGGCGGCAACTCCATCTCCCTTTTTTAACTTTCCTTTAAAGGAACCATCATAAATAAAACCACTTCCACAAGAAGGGCTGTGGGACTTTAAGATTGCTTCTTTAGCTCCACAAAACTGGGCAATTTTAAGAGTTTGTTCGGCTCCAAAAATAAAATTTTTTGTAACATCTACTCCGTTTTTAGTTATAACTTTTGCATTACCTTCTAAAACATCACTTCCATCACCACAAACAATTTCCGCTTGAGGTCTCGGGGTAGGCAGGCCTCCCAATTGTTCTGGGCAGATGGGTATAATGCATTTGGGTAGTTTATCCAAAAAAGAAAGGGCATTGTTTCCACCGTTATATTTGCAATTTATACCAATAAGACAAGCACTAATTAAAATCATCTATGGTCACCTTTTATGGTTAAATTCTATTCTTTTTTTGTTTATAGAACAGAGTTGTTTACATTATAGAACGGAGTTATTTACATTTTTATTTTAATTTCTTTTAATATAAATATAAATTTAAAAGAGGGTGAAAAATTTTGTGCCGCTTTGGACCTGCAGGGAATTCTCCAGCTTTTTATAAAAGTGGAGGAAAATCTTCCTTAGAAGTTCCCCAGTGGTTGTACAATTTAGGGTTGTCTGCCTATGAATATCAGTGCGGAAGAGGAGTAAAAACTGGTGAGGAAACAGCAAAATTAATTGGTATAAATGCAGAAAAGTATGGTATAGCTTTAAGTATTCATGCTCCATATTATATTAACCTTTGTACTCCAGAGAAAGATAAGCTGCAGAAATCAAAAAATCATCTTCTAAAATCAATGCAGTTGGCCAAGTGGATGAAAGCAGATTTAGTTGTTTTCCATCCGGGAAGCGTTGGAAGTTTGGACCGGAAAGATGCTTTTAAAAATGCAGCTCGAGCCTTAGAAGATCTTTTGATAAATGAAGTTCCCAAATGGGGGTTGGATGGCATAAAAATTTCCCCGGAGACTATGGGTAGGAAAAGTCAATTTGGCAGCTTAGATGAGGTAATTGAGCTGTGCAAAATTTTTAACCTTGTTCCAACGATTGATTTTGCTCATATTCATGCTTTAGGTCAAGGCTTGCTAAAAACTAAGGATGATTTTAACAGAATCTTTGAAAAAGTTGAATCAAATTTGGGCTATGATGTTTTGAAAAATCTGCATATACACTTTAGCCAAATAGAATTTACCGCATCAGGTGAAAAAAGGCACTGGTCAATGAGAGAAGAAGGTTTTGGGCCTGATTTTTCGCTGTTAGCTCCTTTGTTAATAGAGAAGGATCTAGAAGCTACCATAATTTGCGAGTCCGCAGATAGACAGGTTGAAGATGCCTTGGTTTATAAATCCATTTATGATCATTTAAAAAATTAATATAATGCTTAGGCTTTTATTTTTGAAAGGATGTGTAGGAATGTCTGCTAAATTATCCATAATACCTTTAGGCGGTTTAGGAGAAATTGGTAAGAATATGACCGTTGTAAAATATGGAAATAATATAATTGTTATCGATGCGGGTTTAGCTTTTCCGGAGGATGAAATGCTGGGTGTTGATGTAGTAATACCAGATATAACATATCTTATCGATAATAAGCAATTAGTTAGGGCAATAATTTTAACTCACGGACATGAAGATCATATAGGAGCTATGCCCTTTATTTTAAAGGATCTTAATGTTCCTGTATATGGTACCAAGTTGACTTTGGGTTTGCTTGCTCAAAAATTAAAGGAAGCTGGTTTATTGAATCAAGCGAAGTTGAATCAGATAAAAGCTGGAGATACCATAAATATAAGTCCCTTTGAAATAGATTTTATTAGGGTTAGCCACAGCATTCCTGATGTAGTTGCACTTGGCATTAAGACACCAGTGGGTACTATTGTTCATACAGCTGATTTTAAATTTGATCACACTCCTATAGATGGTGAAGTGACTGATCTTTATAAATTTGCCCAATTGGGTAATGATGGGGTCTTGGTTCTTCTTTCTGACAGTACTAATGCGGAAAGAGAAGGCTATACTCTATCAGAAAAGTATGTAGGAGAAAGCTTTAATGAGATTTTTAATGCTGCCAAGGGAAGAATAATTGTAGCCAGCTTTGCTTCCAATATACATCGCCTTCAGCAGATTTTTATGACTGCTTATAAATATGGACGTAAAGTTGCTGTTTGTGGAAGAAGCATGCAGAATACTGTAGATGTTGCTGCTGAATTGGGATACTTGGATATTCCCCAAAACACTTTGATAGATTTAGATAGCATTACACAGTTTCCAGACAACAAAATAGTCATAATAAGTACAGGAAGCCAAGGGGAACCTATGTCTGCACTTTCAAGAATTGCAAAGGGTGAACATAAAAAAGTACAAATAATACCTGGAGATACCATTATCATTTCTGCTAATCCCATCCCTGGAAATGAAAAAATGGTTGCTAAAACAATAGATCAGCTATTTAAACAGGGAGCAGAAGTAATTTATGAAAGGGTATCTGGGGTACATGTTTCTGGACATGCCAGCCAAGAAGAATTAAAGCTGATGATTAATTTAATTAAACCTAAGTACTTTATACCTATTCATGGTGAATACCGCATGCTTGTAAAGCATGCGCAGATTGCACAAGAATTGGGGATACCTTTGAAAAATATTTTTGTAGCTGAAAATGGACAGGTTATTGATTTTTGGAAGAATGGAGCATGCTTCAGCGGTAGGGTTACATCTGGGCAGGTAATGGTTGATGGATTGGGAGTGGGAGATGTGGGTAATATTGTTTTAAGGGACAGGCAGCAGCTTTCTCAGGATGGGATATTAATTGTAGTTTTAACTCTGAATGGGGAAACCGGAGAGCTGTTAGCAGGTCCTGATATTATATCAAGGGGATTTGTTTATGTTAGAGAATCTGAAGAACTTTTAGAAGAAGCACGACAAAAAGTGGAAAAGGTATTGTATAAATGTAGGGAATCAAACATTAAGGAATGGTCTGTTATTAAGGCTAATATTAAGGAAATTCTTAGTAAATTTCTTTTTGAAAAAACACACAGAAAACCTATGATCCTTCCCATAATAATGGAGATTTAGCTTAAATTTCTTTTTTTATTTTTTTTATTTATAATAGGTGCATGCATTATTTGTAATAAGATAAACAAAAATAAAAATAGCATCAAGTAGTGAAATAGATAGAGCTCAAAATTTTCAAGGAGTGAGATATTTGGCAGCAAAAATGTTAAGAAGAACAATAACAGCAAGAAAACAGCTTAGCAGCCAGGTACGTCAAATTAGAAACAGCAGACAGGCATCAAATATTAGAGAATTGGGCCAAGTTAATATTCCAGAGACAAAGAGTAATATTCATTGTCTTCCAATAGTAGGACAAATTGAGGGTCATATGATCATAGATCCTAAGAATAAAACAACTAAGTATGAACATATTATTCCTCAACTGGTGGCCCTTGAACAAAATCCTGAAATAGAGGGCATCTTATTTATCTTGAATACAATTGGTGGTGATGTTGAAGCAGGATTAGCAATTGCTGAAATGATTGCCAGTATGTCGAAACCCACAGTTTCTCTTGTTTTGGGTGGAGGACATTCCATAGGAGTTCCTATAGAACCCATATCACTACCAACAGCTTAAAAGCATTGGTACGTATAGTCTGCCGGGCATTTTGTGCCCGGTTTTTTTTTTTTTTTTATGAAGCAAACGGCAAAAAAGGAGCAAAAACTAAATACTTTGGGAAACAGGGGCCGTGCTTTGGAGGATCTCTTGGAGGCAGCGTTTGATTCCGATTCTGAAACCTGCATGTTCCGGCAGTCAAATAGAATCGTTCTTTTGAGGGATGGAAGAGCCTTTCCCCAAAAAGGAGCTCCTGTTGATTTTGTAGGCGTTGTAAGAGGTGTTCCTGTTGTCGTTGAGTGCAAAGAAACAAAAGCGAACAGACTTCCTTTAAACAAAAGCAGGTTTCCAGAGAACGAAATAACAGCCCTTCAGAGGTTTTCCGATTCGGGAGGCAGCTCCTTTGTGGTCGCTGCTTTTTGGAAGCATAACAGAATTGCGGTTTTCAGCTTCAGGACCTTTAAAGGGCTTATGTCCTACAGAAAAAGCGTTTACCCTGAAGATGCTGACGTTGTTTTTCCTGTAAGCAAGGTAAAAAAAATCACGGAAGTTTTTCAACTTCACGATAACATATCAAGACAACGGCGCAATTCTTGAGTAAAAGCATTTTTTTATATTAAAAACCTAGCAAATATCATGTCGTAAGGGGGTGAAAAACACGCAAGACAACCTGACGGCGGGTAAAATTTTAAGTCTTTACTTGGAAGAACTGGGGCAAAAAAGTTCCCTTTATACCGTAAAGGGCTATAAGAGGGACATCAAATACTTTTTTGAGTGGTTTTCTCACATCGAAAATCCTCATCCTGAAAACATCACGAGCATAGACTTGCGGGAGTATCAGTCTTATTTAAGAAGCACAAAAAAACAAAAACCCAATTCCGTGAACCGCAAAATAAAAGCTTTAAAGTCTTTTTTAAAGTGGTGCGTTGAAAAAAACTACGCAAAAAGACTGCCCGAATTTCCTCCAAACATCCCTCAAGTCCAAAGCTCTCCCAAGAGCCTTGAAAGGGCAGAGGTCAACCGACTACTGCGGGAGCTTGAAAAAGAAGGCAATTTAAGAGACATCGCCTTGATAAGGCTTATGCTTTCCTGCGGGTTGAGAATAGCGGAAGCGGTTTCTTTAAGGATAAGCGATCTTGAAATAAGAGAACGAAGCGGAAAAGTAACGGTGAGATCAGGGAAGGGCGGTAAGTATCGTGAAGTTCCCCTTCCCCTTGAAGCAAGAAAAGCCCTCATAGGGTGGCTTGAAGCTCACCCCGGAGGAGAATATCTTTTCCCCGGAAAAGACGGACACATAACGGAAAACGCAGCGTGGCGGGTGGTTAAAAAATACGCATACAAAGCCAAAATACCTGATCTCACGCCTCACTCATTAAGACATACTTGTGCCCGGAACATGATCCGTGCAGGCGTGGATTTAGCCACGGTGTCTTCCATATTGGGGCACTCACGGTTGGATACAACCGCAGTATATATCTGCCCGTCTTTTTTGGACATGGAACAAGCGTTGGAAAAAAGTGAGCTTTAGGGGGAATTTTTATGGAGCAGCTGCTTAAGGTAAAAACAGAAGACAAAATCATTGAGGATAGAATTAAAAAAATACTTGTTCAAAAAATTAAAGACAAGGCCCTTGAGCTTGGACGCATCCCGAAGCAGACGGACTTCTCAAACCATCAGAGGTTTTACGCTGCTTTTGGGTCGTGGAACAAAGCTCTTAAAGCCGCTGGTTTTCCCGTAAAGAAGGAATGTCGGCGCCTGAAATACAGGTACATTTACGGTCAGGAATACGTGCCGTCCAAAGAAGAGTGTATTGAGGCCCTTAGAAGGCTTTCCGGGAAACTTGGAAAGTGCAGGCCTACTTTTCAGGACATTGAATCAAGTGCGGGCATAGAGTCCGGCTGCCCGAAGTACAGAATTATCAAACGTACTTTTGGAAGCCTCGAAAAAGCACTTGAGGAAGCCGGCTTAAAAGACCTTCCTACAAAAAAACAGAAGGAGGCAGCAGAAAAGAAAAAAAAGCTTGACGCATTTTTTGAAGGAAAAAAATTCGTTTTTGACTGCGAAGTAAAAGACAAAAAATTAAGGTTTGAAGCGAAAAAGCGTAAGATTGCTGTCGTTAAGGCTCCGAAAAACAAGAAGCTTTTAACAGTGCTCAACTGGATGCGCGGGGTGGAAGACAGGGGCGTTCTTCCCTCTCCTGAAGAGATCCGACTTGCCGTGGGCGAAAAGAAATTCAAAATGCTTTCCGCATACCGCAGCGGCAGAAGCCTTGCGGAGATAGGGAAAGACATAGGGCTCTCGAAAGAGGGAGTGAGGCAGAACCTTTTAAAGGGAGCAGAAAAAGCCGTAAGAAAATTTTCAAAAAAGTATTGACATCGTCGTAACGTCGGTAACATAATTCCAGGTAGGGACATTGTGTCCAAAAACAGCAAAAAAGTGTCGGCAAAAAGTTAAGGTACGCGCGTGCGCAAGCCCCGATTTATTGTGAAGGAAGCAGCCCATATTAAATAAATTCCCGGTTTTCTTGTGAAAGGCCGGGAATTTTTTATTTTTCAGGAGGTGGCTGTTTCTTGAAATGCAAGACCTGCGACCCGTGTAAAAAGAAGCTTGAGGGTCTTCGGAAGAAGTGTAGTTCGCTGGGCATAGAAGCGGAGTGTGAGGACAGAAATTTCTGGTTTTTCTGCTTTGCGGTCAGGGCTGCGGGCGGGCTTTCGCATCGTCTCGAAGTGATGGAGTGGCTTGCCTGCCGTCCAATACCTCAGAAAAAAAAGAAAAAGCCTGCCGTATACGTTGTGTCCCGCTTCCCCGTCCCTGCGGTTCAGAAGCGGTTTCTCAAGCTTGCTGAAACAAATTTTCCCGAAGTGTTTGAAAAACAGCCTCCCGAAGAAGCTTTAAAGAAGATAGAAGCATCGGGGAGGGACGAAAAAGCAGCGGCGTTTCTCTACAGGTATCTTGGAATTGAAGCTCCTCTGCCCGTCGACTTTTCCGAAAAGTGTTTTCGCATGCAGTTTGAAATTATAACTTTGGAGCACCTGCTTAGGACAAAAGAAAGCAAAAACATGGAGGAAGAGATTAAAAAGGCCGTAAAAACAAGGGACAGGATAATCTCAAGATACATAAAAAAACTTGAAAAAAGTTCCCTTGCCGTAGCGCAGAAAAAATCGGAAGCTGACAGGTATAGGGAAATAGCGGAAAAAACAGCTGAAAGGCTGCGGCAGGTGGAATCCTACTATCAGGACGAAGTCAAAAAACTTCACAGAAAGATTCGTGTTCTTGAGAGAATCAACCGAAGGCTTAAGGAAGAGCTTTCCGGAAGCACGAAAAAGTTTGACTTCAGGGTTCTCATAGTGGGCGACCCAAAAAGAAAGGACGCTTACAGAAGGCATCTTGAGAAAAAGGGCATTGAGGTGAGGTTTATTGACGGAATAGACAAGACCTGTGACCCTTCTGTAGTGAAAAGCGTTGACCTTGTGGTTGTTGCTGCAGACTACGGCAGGCACTCTGTTTTAGAAAAGATTAAGCCCCTTGCAAAGAATTACGGGGTTCCGTACATTACCGTTTCTTCAGGCGGGGTATCAACCGTTGTTTCCGTTGTTGAGGAAAGGCTGTTCGGTCAAATTTGTGCCGAAAAGGTAGGATAGGCAAGGGGTCATAGACCCCACGGCTGAAGCCGGGGGCTTGTCCTCCGGTTTTCAGCCGTAGGCCCGCAAAGGCCTCGCTATGACCAGCCTTAGTGCCTGACCCGAAGGACAAGGGGATGAAGGTGCTACGTTGGCGGGGAGAGCTAAAGTTCGCACTCCGGGATGCTCCTCCAGTCCCGGACCCTGCAACCCGGCGGTTAAAAGCAAGCTGGGGGTGTAGCGAGCGGTGCCGCTGGGAATAGCCGCCCGCCGACATTGGCGAGGAGGGTGCCGAGGAGAGTCCGCCTCGGCGCGACACCAGCCCCGTAAGGGGTCCCCTAAAAGGGGAAGGATAGAGATGGTTTTCGTGCTGGACAGAAAGAAAAAGCCCCTGATGCCCTGCACCGAAAAGCGGGCGAGGAAGCTTCTGGCCGAAGGGAGGGCCGTGGTACATCGGCTCGTTCCCTTCGTCATTCGCCTGAAGGACAGGGCAACCGGACAGGCGATCCTCCAGCCCTTGAAGCTCAAAATCGACCCCGGCTATGAGGTCACCGGGATCTCCGTAGTACGGGTGGAGGAAGGGAAAGAAGTGGTTATCTTCTTTGCCGAGGTCCACCACCGCACGGACGTATCAGAGAAGCTCCTTTCAAGAAGGGCTCATCGCAGGAGCCGCCGGAGCCGCAAGACCAGGTACCGCGCTCCCAGGTTTGACAACCGCAAGAGACCGGGCGGTTGGCTCCCGCCTAGTGCGGAGACCCGTGTGGACCAGGTCTTGAGCGTGGTGCGGAAGCTCTGCCGATGGATGCCCATCACGGAAGTCGTAGTGGAATCGGCCAAGTTCGACACCCAGAAGCTCCAGAACCCCGAAATTTCCGGCGTCAAGTACCAGCATGGAGAGCTTTTCGGCTATGAACTCAGGGAGTACCTTCTGGAGAAGTTCGGCCGGAGGTGTGCCTACTGCGGGAAGGAAAATGTACCGCTGGAGATAGACCACGTGGTTCCGAAGTCGAGGGGCGGTACCGACCGGGTGTCCAACCTCACTTTAGCTTGCCGGGAGTGCAACCGGATCAAGGGAAACAGGCTCCCTCAAGAGTGGCTAGAGGAGCTGAAGAAGTCCAGAAAGGTAGTTGACAGGAAGCGGGCGGAGAACATCCCGAAGGTCTTGGCCCAGCTTAAGGAACCATTGAAAGGTGCGGCTTTCATGAACGCCGCGCGATATGTCCTAGTGGAGAGACTCAAAACACTTGGCCTACCTATCTTTACTGCAACTACTGCCCAGACCAAATACAACCGGGCAAAGTTCGGCCTTCCCAAGACTCACTACTTTGATGCTTGCTGTGTAGGGGAAGTACCCAATAGGTTGGAGGTTGCCACAGGATACGTGCAGGTCACCTTAGCCGTGAGGCGTGGCACGAGGCAGATGGCGAACTCCGACCGATACGGCTTTCCCAGAGGTCACCGTTCAAGAAGGAAGTTCTACTTCGGCTTCATGACGGGCGACTTGGTGGTAGCGGAAATACCAGGAGGGAAATACGCTGGGAAGCACACGGGTTTTGTGGCCGTGCGGCAAAGCGGGTATTTCGATCTGAAGGATCTTTCTGGCAGGCGGGTGTGTCAGGGGATTTCCTGGCGCCATTTTAGGCTCATCCAGCGTTTTGACGGTTGGCGTTACGAAAAGCTTAAAATCGCGGCACTTTCCTCCCCATGCCTGAAGGCAGGGGCCTCCAGTGCCGCTTAGGGCGGTGATGTTGTTGCTGTATAGGACTCACTTGCTTGGCGGCTTTGCGGCCGGATACCTTGCAACGGGAAGCGTTGCCTGCGGGACCGCATCAGCCGTGTTTTCACTGCTTCCCGACATAGAATCTCCAAAGTCCTTTATAGGGCGGAGGCTTCTTCCCGTCTCAGTTGCAGGAAAGCTGGTGTTCGGTCACCGGCAGGCATTTCACTCCTTAATTGGGGCTTTTCTTTTTGCCGCAGCTGCTCATTTATTTTTTGGGCCGCACTTCAGCGGTGCTGGTGTTTCCTGTTTTGCAGGATATGTTTCGCACCTTGCTCTTGACTCGTTTAACCCGGCTGGAGTTCCTTGGCTGTGGCCGTACAGAAAAAGGTTTTCTTTTCCCCTTGTGGAAACGGGAAGCATAGCTGAAAGGATGGTGGTGCTGCCGGGGCTTGCTGGAATAGTTTCTTTGCTGTTCATCAGAGGCTTTTTTATTTCAGTAGCAAATCTTCTGAAAGGAGCTGTGATTCGATGAAAAAGCTTGTTTCAACCCTGACTGCCTTTGCGTACATTCTCTGCACGTCTGCTCTTGCTTATGCTTCTGGAACCAATGTGGAGCCTCAGGCGAACAAAGAGGTAATCAAAACAACCATTAAGGGCATAGCCACGAATTTTGTGGGTGTTGCCCAGGGGATTTTTGGAATTGCAGCAGTGGTTTTCGTCGTCTGGGCAGGCATTATTTACTGGGGAGCGCACGGAGATCCAAACAAGATTCAGTCCGCAAAAAGAGCTTTTGCGGGGTTTATTATTGCAATGGTCTGCGTATTTTTCGCGGACAAAATTGTCGGCGGCCTTATGGGAATTTTCGGAGTGAAGTAGCATGTACGGTCAGCAGCACCCTTTAACAAAGAAAGCCGGGTCTCCAAAACTGGTGTGGAACTTTACGTTTTCTCAGATGGTGGCGATTCTTATAGGAGCGAAGCTTTCCTGGGAATTTTCAAAAATTGTTCCCGCACTCCCTTTAAAGAATCCCGTATTTGCTCACATTCATCACCTGATACCTTTAGGAGCTGCGCTGATACTTTTGTACGGCAGAGAGCAGAAAACGGGGCTTCTTCTTTACAGGTACATTTATTTCTGGATAAAGTACAGGCTTAAAAGCCCGAAGGTGATTGTCTGGAAAAAATTTTAGAAAAAAAAGGAGGTTGCTGTTTTTGGTGTGTGTATTCTGCGGGAAGAAGCCCCGTTTTCCCCTGGTTATAAACGGAAAAGCTGTCTGCCAGGAGTGCTTTTCGGAACTCTACAGGCAGAGCATAAAAAGAATCAGCAGTATAAAAGAAAGGCGGTATGCTAGTTCTGTTTAGAAACGGAGGTGTTTTTTTTCCTTGTCTATTTCAGACATTGCCCTCCTTGCAGCCGGGATAGGAGCTGCATACTATTTCCTGCGTCCCCAGGAAAAGAAGACCACGACGCAGGAAATTCTTGATATTGTAAGTGTTTCCGAAGACGGAATAATAGAACTGTCAAACTTCAACTTCCGTCTGGTAATAGAAGTTACTCCCGTGAACATGGCTCTTCGATCCTTTGAGGAGCAGTCCGCAATATGGGCTGGTTTCAGGAACATGCTGAATTCCCTGTCCCTTCCCTGCACCTTTCTTATTCAGACGAGGCACCTCAATGTGAGAGATTATGTCGAAAAGATAAAAAACATCTCCAGAAACCTGCCGGGAAGCTTCCATGAGTACGCAGAGGATTTGAGCCTGTGGCTCACAAGCAGGGCAGAGGAGAAAACCATAAGGGACAGGCGGCATTACCTCATTTTAAAGACGAACATGAACATGCTCAACGAAGAGGGAATACGCATTGAAAGTGAAATATTTGATACCGTTTTAAAGGCTCTTTCGGATGTTAAGAAAACAAAAATTCCCCCTTCGGAAATAAGATCCCTTGCAAGGGATCAGTTAAACGAAGCCAAAAGCTACATTCTTGGGTCCCTTTCAGGCATGGGAATAGCCGCAAGGGCTCTGAACAGAAAAGATGTTCTCGACATGCTTTATCAGACTTTTAACAGAGATTCCGGTCCTTTTATGACGCAGGACTTTGAGGAGCCGGTTCTCTTTCCATCCTCAAAGACTCCTGAAAAAGTCCTTGAGTTTCTATCATAACAGGGGGGTGTTTTTTTGTTCGGCAGAAAAAAGAAAGACGGAGAAAACAAAAATAAGAGCAGGCAGAAAAGCAGAAATAAACAGGAAAGTGAAGTCCTCCCTCTTTTCAGGTCAAAGGTAACGGACAGGGACATAGTAGCTCCTTCTTCCATACGGGAATCCTCAAACGAAGATATGTACTGGGTTGAAATAGGGGATCCCGGAGGGACGAAGAGGTACTACAGAAGCTTTTATGCGAACATATCGGGAAACGCAACCAGTGCGGGTATGTTAAACTCTCTTTACTCCGTTGATTTTGGGGAAGCCGACTGTGATGTTGCTTTACACATTGCTCCTGCGGACACTTCCAGAACGGTGTGGCAGATAGAAAGGGAAATCGCAAGGCTGGAGGCTGACTTTGCAGAGGAAGCGAACTCTGCCCGCAGGCAGACAATCTTTCACGAAATACAGGAATTGAGAAGAAGGCACGCTTCCCTGCGGACGGGGAGCGAAAAGCTGTTCTACTCTTCCATACAGGTGACCGTTTCCTCGGACGACATAGAAAAGATGAGCCGTTTCTGCAACCTTCTTGTCCGCAGGCTTGGAGCAAGAAATCTGGTTCTAAAAGCCGCAGACATGCGGCAGTTTGAAGCCTTTTTGAACATGACCCCTCTTTCGGGCACCATTCCCCGTGATGCTCTTCAGGACATGGAATCTTCAAACATAGCGGACATATTTCCCTTCGGCACAGGGGGGTTGAGGCACCGTGACGGGGTGATCATAGGTCGGGATCCCCAGGGAGGTGTGATTTTTTACGACTGCTGGCACCCCCTGCATGAAAACTATAACATCCTTGTGTTTGGAAGATCGGGAGCAGGAAAAAGCTTTCTCGTCAAGCTCCTTACAGCCCGATCTGCCCTAGCAGGAATTCAGACTATATTGATAGATCCCGAAAATGAATACGAAAACCTCATGGCAGGTCTCGGCTGTCCTTTTATCTCCCTTTCAGCGGAGACCGGAGACAGAATTAACATTTTTGATGTTGATCTTGTTGACGAAGAAGGTGTGGGCCTCAAAGCCGATCTTGAGGATGCAATAAAAGCCGTTCAGGCGGTTGTTTTTAGGATGATAAGGGTGTACGACCCGGAAGTGCTTACCGGGCGGGTAAAGGTGGCAATTCTTGAAAAGATAAAGGAGCTGTATTCTCTGTTCGGCATAACAGAGGATCCCAAAAGCGTGTACTCCGAAACCAGCTCCGACATGATTTCCGTCGTCGGAGTGAAAAAGAGAATGCCTCAGTTAAGCGATCTGGTGGAGCTTATGAGAAAAGACCCTGAGCTTAAAGAAGCTTCAAAAATACTTGCCACTTTTACCCAATTGGGAGGGACGGCTTCCTCTTCCATCTTTGACTGCCAGACGACCGTTGAGAACATCTGAGACTATCCCATGCTCACTTTTTCCGTTGGAGGATTGGACGAAGAGATAATGAGGCCTATTGGTCTTTTCGTAACTACCCGCTGGGCGTGGAATAAGCTTTCAAGGGACAGAAGGAAGAAAAAGAGAATCGTCGTTGACGAAGCGCAGACGATGATGGACACTCACGAAACGGCAAAGTGGCTTGAGGACGCCTTCAGGCGTTCAAGAAAGAGAAATATATCAATGTGTGCCTGCACGCAGGGATTTGAGGTCTTCTTGAGAGTGCCTGAGGGAATGGGAATCTTAAAGAACTCAACGACGAAGTTCATGATGAAACAGGAGCCGATAGACATTGAGGCTGTAAAAGAAAAGTTTGCCCTTTCGATTGGGGAGGCGGAATTTCTCTTAACGGCTCCCAAAGGCTACGGCATCGTTAAGGCGAATGATGACGCATCCGTATTCTTTGCTGAAGCGACGGAAAAAGAATACAGGATGTTTACAAGCGATCCCAACGACCTTGCCGTTTCAAAGGAGGTGGGTTTTAGTGAGCAAAGATACAAAACAGATCAGGCTCAAAAAAGGTCTTTTGTTCAAGCCTGATAATAGAGTGTACTCTGTTTCAAGCTTCGTGTCAGACTGCGTTTTTGCGAGGGATCTCATGAACAACACCTACAGAGTATTTTCTTTGGAAGAAATAAAGCAGATTCTTGAACAGCAGTAGAAGGGGCTGGTGTTTTGTGCTGCGTTTTTCTGTCAAGGAGAAAAGAGCAGCTGCTGTTCTGCTCCTGTTTTTCTTTCTCTTTACCTTTTCAGTTTATGTTGGGTACGCTGAAGCTTCTCTTATAGGGTATAGGGTAACGGAGATTAAAAACCTCAAGGCTCAAAAAAGCGGGTCCAGCGTCATATTAACCTGGCGGTTTCGCTGTACGAACAGCCTTTTGGTGGTTGCCGAATACCTTGCGGATCCCATGAAGGTTATAAGGATCCATAACGGAAAGGAAAAGGTTTTAACCACAATCCCTGTACCTGAAAAGGACGGTTACTTTGAGCAGAGGTATACGGACAAAAACCCTCCCAAAGGAGAGGTAACCTATAGGGTTTCAACGGTAAACAAATTGGGAAAGGGCGTGTCCCAGAGCGTAACGATAAACACGAAAGAAGCTGCTGAAGGCGAAACCTCAACATCTTCAGGCGGTGAAAGCTCTGAACAGCTGGGCACGATGGAAAAGCCCGACTGGTCCGAACGGCTTGCAAGCTACTTAATCGGGGCTCCTGCAAGGTGGCTTTTAAAGGTCATGGGGCTGTACGATCCCGTTGACCTCATCTTCGGTAATTATGTAGTTGAAAATCCCAGGGAAGTTTCAAAAGGCCGAACAGAAATGTCTGCGGAAACCTACTACGCAAGCCAGGGAGACTTTAAGGAAGTCGGAGCTCTTCCCTACTTCAATACCTTCACCGAAAAAGAGTGGAACGCTTTGAATGAATTCTACGGGAAGATGAACCAGTTTGTGCCGATAGAGCTGGTTGTTGTGGTTGTTTTAATGGGGTTGGCTTACTGGTACGCATCAACGATTCCCGAATCAAAAATATCGCTCCGCACCTGTTTTGCAGGGCTTTTAATAGCGATGTTCCTTCTGCGCATTGGAGGGCTTTTATTTGCCTTCCTGTTTGACTTAAACAAGCTCATAGTCGGTCAGTTTTACTCAATTGTTCAGGACAAAATCGCTGACGGCACTTCGTTTTTGACGGCTTTTATTTCGGTGAATCAGGACGGTTATCTTGGAGCGGCGATACTCTTTGTTGTTTCGGTTTTCAGCATAGCCGTAATAAATTTCCAGTACGTAATGAGGAAAATCGTCATAGCCCTTTTGATAGTCCTTCTTCCTCTTGTAGCTGTCATTTCAGTTTTAAAAAGAGAGGTTCTGGGGACATGGTTCCGTGAACTTATTTCAAACATCTTCCTTCAATCAGCCCATGCAGCCGTTCTTGCGTTCCTCATTGCACTGGGTACTGCAGGCGGTTCTTCAAGGGGATCAATTGCGACTACTTCTGAGTTCTGGTTCTCTCTGGTAGCTCTTTTGTGCCTTCCCACGATAGCCGGTCTGGTAAGAAGGATCATTGGAGCTGAGACTTTCGGAGGTTTCATGGGCAGCTTCGCTTCGGGGCTTGGGCTGTCCTCCCTTTTTGTTATCGGTAGAATTTTAGGCGGCGCAGGGAGGATAAGGCACGAACTGCCTGAAAAAGCAGGCGGAGTGGGAGCTGCGGCAAAAGAAGCGTCGGCTGAAGGAAGGATGCCGGTTCCTGCACTGTCAAAAGCTGCGGGCTTCACTCTTGGTGCGGTTGGAGCCCTTGCGGGCGGAATGAGCATGGGTCCAGTCGGGATGGCTGCGGGAGGTGTTGCGGGCACAAAAATAGCGGGGCTGTTTACGGATGTGGCGTCTTCCGTGAGCAGTTTTTATTCAAAAGCGAAAACGGAAGGTATAACGACGGCCCTTGGTTTTTCCGATAAGCTTCAGGTTTTTGATCCGGAGTCAATGCGTCAGGCGGGACAGACTGTATTCGGGGACAATGTTATTGGAAAGGCTGCGGGAAGTGCTTTGGCTGCATCTTCGCACCTTGCGCGGCTTGGGGGTGTTGCCCTGCCTCACGAAGTTGAAGCGGTAGAAGGCGCAAAAAATCACATCAGGTCTGCGCAGGAATCAATTCCCGTCCTGCAGAAAAACCTTGAGGATTTATCCTCTCAAAGGGCAGCTGCGAAGCTTGAATATGACAGGGCAAAGATGCTGTACGGCCCGGGATCGGAAAACTATGCGGAAGCAAAGAAGGTAATAGACAAGGCAGGGGGATACGAAGAAGCACAGAAGCTTGTTTCCTCCTACTACAAAGAAGTAGAAGAAGGCAGGGCAAGGGTTGAGCGTTTGAGCAGAAAACTTGCAGGCATACCAAAACCAGGAAGTCCTGAAAGCAGGCGAACGGCTGAACAGCTGTTTGAGGCAAGAAGGGCCCTTGAAAAACTTGAACAGGTAAGACCTGGCGTACAGAGAATTGAAAAAGCGATCGAAACTGTTGACAATGCTGAGATATACAAAAAAGCTAAAGCTGAATACGAACAAGTATCTGCACAGGAAGCTGAAGCACGCTTGAACCTGATTGAAGCGGAAAAAGCAGCTGCAAGGGAAAGTCTCAAGGAATACTTTGAAAAAATCAGGGCAGAGTTTCCAAAGCAAGAAGATCAGGGAAGCGGCGTGTTCCTGCGGTACTTTAACAAAGATAGAAACTGAAGAAAAAAAGGGGGAAGGAAGAGCTTTTTCCTTCCCTTTTTTATTTTGAGGTGATGTCCTTGAGCCTAAACGAACGGGATGTTGAAAGGGTATATCAGGAAGCTGCACGGCATGGCGTTACAAAATTTTTAAGGTTTGCACTGAAACTTGGCTGGCGTATTATAAAAACCGTTTTAAAGAAGATAATTCCTGCTTTAGTGTCCCTGCTTGGGCCCCTTTTGGTTCCGACTCTTATTGCGGTGCTGGCTTTCATTTTTTTCTACTTCTCGATATTCATGCTCCCTAAATTCATTTCCGCAGGCGGTATCCCTCCCTTTGAGGGCCAGACAACAGGCGTCATGCGGGTGGTTGCGACGGGATACACCGCAGGACCCGAAAGTACGGGGAAAAAGCCTGGAGATCCGGGATATGGCATAACTGCAACAGGCGTAAAAGCCCAAAGAGGGGTGGTTGCCGTTGATCCCAGTGTTATTCCTTTTGGCACCCGCATGTACATTCCGGGATACGGATACGGAATTGCTCTCGACACAGGGGGAGCGATCAAGGGTGAGAGAATAGACCTGTTTTTTGACACTGTGGAAGAAGCGAAGCAGTGGGGAAGAAGATGGGTTACCATACAGCTTTTAGGCAGAGGAGACATTCCCGAAAACTTCACTTCCCCAAGGGCAAACATAGCAATCTTAAGTTACGGGGAGTACGACACCGGCTGGACTCTGGAGCAGGACGAAAAGCTTTACAAAACTTATCTTGACCTGGAATCCGGCTGGCTTGAGAGCTTTCAGTCAAAGGGTGAGCTTGAAGAATCTGAGGTTGATTCAGCCTCAGGTGATTCGGCAGATGAAGATGCTACCGTGGGGGATGTTTGGGGATCTTATATGTCAAAAATCCCTGCTGAGATGGATCAGGTTTATCCTCATCGTGTTCCCTGGGCGCTTTTAGGTGCTTTGGACAAAGTATTGGGTGATCCCACAACCCACGGAGATCACGGGCATGAACTGGAGGGGCACGGAAGAAAGCCCAATCCCGGAAAGCACTTCAAAGAGCTTGAGCCCAATTTAAAGTGGACGACTTTTGAGCTTTACTACTATCACAGGTGGACCGTTGAGACCGAAGAAGGCACGGAAACGCATGAGGAAAAGTACACGAAAAAGATTAAACTTCTCGTATCTGCAGAGTGCTATGATGCGAACTACAGTTATTCCTGGGGAGAAGAAGTAATTGAAAAGAGAACAAAAAACAGCTACAAAAAGGTAATCATCCCGAAAATTACCGGTTTTGACAGGACGGGTCCTTATTATGAGAGGCTTAAGAGACTTCTCAACTCCTACGGTTTGACAAACGACATGGATCTTGAAATGGTGCTTCACATAGCCCAGAACCTTGACGAAACCTTTGCGATAGATTCATGGCTTTTCGGGACACCTCTTGAAATTGGTTTTGACACGGAATGGGGATCCGGAGGAGGAAGCTTTCAAATATGGCCCGTCAAGGGCACGATAACGTCTGATTTTGGAATGAGAGTTCATCCCGTTTTAGGCAAAGTGCGGATGCACACGGGCATTGACATAGCGGCACCCCACGGCGCTCCTGTTGTGTCCGCAGCGGACGGCACGGTAATATTCGCCGGCAGGATGGGAGCCTACGGCAATGCCGTTATGGTCGAGCACGGTACGTGCAGAACGCTGTACGCTCACCTGTCGGACATTTTGGTTCGTGCAGGGCAGGCGGTAAAAGCCGGAAGTGTGATAGGCAGGGTTGGATCAACGGGTTTATCAACGGGTCCGCATCTGCACTTTGAAGTGAGGGTCGGAAGCGGAAGGACACAGTATGTGGATCCCTTAAAGGTTCTCCCCTGATGGGTACGCGCGTGCGCACTATTAACTTTTCGAAAAGGTGGTGGTTTTTTGTGTTCTGGTATCCTTTTGTTCCTGGAGTGACGGACGTTCAGCCGATACCCCCGTCGCAGATCGTAGGGGCAACGGAAAGCGTGGGAAAAGAGGTCGTTCAGGCTGGCGGCGCGCTGGCAGACAGCCTTGCGCTCATGGCGCTTGTGGCGGCCGGTCTGTTTCTCCTGTTGGGTATCGGGCTCGCAGCAGCGCGCATTACAACTAAAGTCTTAAAGCTGGGGGCGGGAATTTTCCTGGGCGTTCTGGTCATGTACGTCTTGATGGTGTACCCTGACAAAGTGGTGGGATTGATCCACGGCTTTCTGGAAGCGTTATTTAAAAATTTAGGTTCTTCATCATCATCGACGACTTCATCAATGTTTTTTAAAATACCCTTAGCGTAGAAAGAGGGCGGGCGCATGGGCGAAACCCTTTACGTAGTGTTCGGAGAGCACACGGAAAAAGCGGTTGAATATTTAAAAGAGCAGGGATTTGACGTAACAGGATCGGACCGCACCCTCGACGCGGCAGCGATCATGGCGTCGAACATGGAAGAACAGCCTGATTCCTACCTCGTTCTCGGAAGTGCCCTTGTAACGGGTGTTGTGGACGTGGGAATAAACTATTCAGCGGAGCTTCTTGAAAACCTTAAGAAATTAAGGCTTTCAAGCCCGAAGTCAAGAATAATCCTCATACTTCCTGAAAGGGTTGAGGACGAACTTCTTAAAGGAATTCTTTATCTGGGCATATACGATGTTTACATGACCAATTCCCTGTCCCTTTCCCAGCTTCCGGGGATGATTGAAAAAAGAAAGACCATAGCCGATTTCGGGATAGGAGACCTTCCCGCGCCTGTAAGAGAAAGCAGGAAACGGGAAATTGAGGTTGAGGAGTCTGAAGAAGAAAAAAAGGAAACCGGAAGCTTTCTAAAAGGGTTCCGGGAAAGGTTTGAGTCCCTTGCGGAAAAGATGCGCAGAAAGGAGAAACCCCAGGCTTCGGGTGAACGGCCTTTTCCTGAAGACTTTTCTGAAGAAACACCCCCGCAGGAAGAAGACTGTTTCTCTGCGGGTACAGCTGTTCTGGGGAAAGATGCTTTTAATGTGGAGGACCTGTTAAAAGCGGCGGATGAAGCCTTCTACAGGGCAAAGAAAAACGGCAGGAACAGAGTAGAGGCTTTTGATAGGCAGGCTCCAGAAGCTTCTGCCGAAGAGGAATCATGGAAACCTGAAGGGGAAACTTTTGTGTATCAGATTTCCCCGTACGGGGATCAGCCTGTTACGTATACGGCAGGAGAAGCCCTTGATATTCCCAAAGAAGAAGCTTCCGGTATTCCTGAAGAAGAAACCTTCTCGAAGGACTGCCAGAAAGCCTTTCCGGAAGGTTCGGGGGAAAAACTTCGAAAGAAAAAGATTCTTCACGGAAAGGTTGTTCTTATTTCTCCTCTTGGAAGCTCATCTTCTGTGGAGTTCGTCTCTCTGTTTGAACGCTGCCTTGCGGAAAAGGGATGCAGGTGGACGGTGCTGGTTGAGGATGTGAACAGTTCTTCGTTTGAGAAATCCCTGGATTCGGCAGACGCTCTTATCTGGGCTGCTTCAGAACCCGGCTGGGAAACTGCTGTTTCCTGGTGGAAGAAGAGACCGAGATCCGGGTGCAGGGAAATCATCGTGCTTCTGGGCAGAGGGGATCCCGATATGATTGAGGAGGCTTTTGTCCTTCCTTGCTTCCACGTAAGAAAGGAGAGGGAAATAGAAAAGCTTATCGATCTTCTTACCCGCTTCAAAAAGGGGGCAAAAGTGGTTTTTGTGGGTTTTCGGGAGTCCATACCCGAAGTTCCTGGATTCATCTTCGACACCTTTAAAAGTGCGGTGGAGGCTTCTGTGTGGGCGGAATACAATCCTCCGGATGCAGCGGTGATTCACAAGGATTTGAAGGACCTGCCTCTGCTGGAGTACGATTTAAAGAAGTTGGGGATTCCTGTTGTAAAAACTGAGAACAGCAGTGCTTTCCTTAAAAAACTCAAAACCGTAAATTGACTCTGCCGGCTGCTGTTTCTTTTTTCAGGAAGGAAAATATCTCCTGAAATCGAATACTTTGCTATAGAAACCTGGAGGGATGCTGCATGCTTGATCGACCAGTTTTGTCTTCTTTTCAAATTCTAAAGCCGAAACCTCCTGTTAAATGGGCAGGAGGCAAAACGCAGCTTATACCGCAGTTTGAGCCTCTGTTTCCCAGAAAGGAGTACGAACTCTACATCGAACCCTTTGTTGGCGGCGGTGCAGTATTTTTCCATCTTCTTCCCCAGCAGGCGGTGCTCATAGACAGCAACGAAGAACTCATGAATTTTTATCAGGTTGTGCGGGATAATCTTGAGGAATTGCTTTTGGATCTCAGAAAACATAAAAACACAGAGGAATACTACTATTCCGTACGTGCCATTGATCCCGAAACTTTATCTCCCGTAGAAAGGGCTTCCAGGTTTCTCTACCTCAATAAAACGGCCTACAACGGTTTATGGAGAGTAAACAGCCGTGGGGAGTTCAATGTCCCTTATGGAAAGTATAAAAATCCCAAAATCATAGACGAACCCAACCTGCGTTTGGTTTCGCAGGCTTTGAGAAAAGCTAAAATAATCTGCGGAGATTTCAGCCTCGTTCTGGAATTCGCACGGCCGGATACATTTGTGTATTTTGACCCTCCGTATCATCCTCTGTCGGAAACGGCGAACTTTACCAGTTACACATCGGATGCTTTCGGGGCGGAGGATCAGAAAAGGCTGGCTGATATTTTCAGGGAACTGGACAGAAGAGGCTGTATGGTAATGCTCAGCAATTCGGATACTGAATTTATACGCAGACTGTACCAAGGATACGATATTCAGGTGGTTTATGCCAGAAGGTTCATAAACTGCAAGCCCAGCGGAAGAGGGCCGATAACAGAGCTGGTGATAAGAAACTACAGTTAGGGACGGCTGACGCAAATGCCGGGAAAAGATGTTCGATTTCGTGATGCTATTATCAGGTATATAAATTCCTGGGGGGAAGACATAGAAGTTTTAAAAGAAAAACCTGTGGGTTACCGGTTTGTCGGCACACCACGGGTGCTGGACATTGTACTACGTCACGGCAGCAGGTACATGGGTATAGAAGCAAAGCTTCAGGAAAGTTCAGGGACTGCATATCAGAAGCTGAGCTATACACTGGAGGACTGTTTGGCCTGCCCCATTCCCACAATAATTGTTTTTGCAGGAAGCGGAATAAAGGAGGATATGAAATCCAAGCTCATATTGAGCGGTCGTGGGATAGAGGTCGGTTTTTCACCGGACGAACAGAATCCAGAAAAAGATAGAATTAATGATCCCGACATGATTTTAAGGCAGAGGGTGTATATAGAGCTGGGATTGGATTGGTTTAAGCTGTTTAGGTGATGAAGTTGGACGAAACTTTCAAAATTTTTTGAAGTGAATTTTTAAAAGACACTGGAGTTGCAAGTTTTCTTTCCAAACTGTGAAAAAGTAGGTGTTGGGCATTGGAGAAAGAAGGCCAAAAAGCTGATGAAATTCTACTTCTGGAACGCAGAAAAAAAGAAATAATTGATGGACTTTTGAGTTACGGAATCCAGGTAGACAACGACGGGAACTGCACTGTTTCCGATAAGCGTGCTTTTATGCGTATGCTGGCTGAAAATGTTAATCCGAAACCTGATCCCAAAACATCAGTGTTTTTTGCCAGCAGCTTTGCAGAGGTAGATGTGAAGAAAATCGAACCAGAACTGGAGCTTGTAGAAAGCGAAGAAAGCTCAAGGATATTTCGCCATGCCTGTTCGTTCTGGTCTGTTCCTGTCAGCTGCGGTTTCGGCAGGCGGATGAGGTTCATTCTCTGGGACAGAGGAAATAAAAAGGTTATGGGTATATTTGGTCTCTGTGATCCTGTGATAAATTTGAATGTGCGAGATGATGAGCTTCTGGCATGGGATAAGCAGCAGAAAATGGAGCGTCTCTACAACATAATGACAGCTTATGTGCTGGGAGCGGTCTATCCCCTACAACAGGTTTCTTGGTGCAAAGCTGGTCGCCCTTGTATGCGGATCAAACGAAGTGAGAGAAATGTTCAGAAAAAAGTATGCTGGCAGAAAAACTGTGATACAGAATAAAAAAAAGAAGCCGGAACTTGTTATGATAGACACCATGGGAGCTTTCGGCAAAACGCCCATATACAACCGGCTCAAAGGATGGAAGTTCGTAGGCTATACGAAAGGATACACGCACTACCACTTCAGTGCGAATGGACTGTACGAAAAAATCGTTGAGGTCGTTGAGAACAGCCCCTACAGTGATATTCTTCATTCGTATAAATACGGTCAGGGTGCCAACTGGAAGATGAGAGTTGTTAAAAAAGGATTGGAAATACTCGGTCTTCCTAGCAGAAAACTTCTCAACATCGGTTTTTCGAGAGGCTATTATATTTACCCGCTGGCGGCAAACTGGAAGGAGTTTTTGAGGATGGAAACCGACAGTATTAAACCGTTTGATCTGCCTTTTTCTGATCTGGTTAATCACTGGTGGGAAAGGTGGTTGAGCAAAAGGCTTTAGTTAAAAAAATTTAAGTAGTTTTTTAATCGATACAGAAAGGGTGCTATTCTGGTGGAGTGGATGGAAAAGGAAATACAAAAAATAGAAAAGGTCAATAACTATTATCTGAAAAAAATAGAATCCTGGAAAAATCAGTACAAACCTCTGAAGTATAGTATTTTTAAAGACAGGTATGGGAAAGTTGATTATACATGCCTAAACGAATTGGATACATCTTCCTCTTATGTGGCTGTTGATAGTGCGTTTAAGAGAGAACAGTATCTTCATGCAGATCTGTACTATGTATCTGCTGTAGCTGTGAGCGATAGGTATTTAGATGACAGCATGGGCTGTATAGAGATAGAGACGACAGGCATGGCGGAAGAAGATGAGGAAAGGGCTGTAAGGCTTTTAGAGGGATTGGCTTTTTCTAATGAAATTTTATTAGCAAGTGAAAAAGAAAGGTCTTACAGGTATATATTTTTGGACGGGTCACTGCATACTTTCCTTATAAAACTTAATTCTGCGTTCACTCTTGCATTTAAAGGGAGTTCGCCTTCTAGGCTTCGCCGAAAACTCCAGGAACTTTATAAAGATGTTACCAAAAGCTTCAGCTACATGCTGGAATACACTCCCCTTGTGGCTATTCCGAAAGCGTTTAGGTCAAAAGGAGATGAGGCCAGCAGGTTTATTGAAGAAAAAATGGGAGAAAAGGTGAATACGTATCTTTTTTTAGATTCTATTCTGGATAACGGAGAATATGTTTGGTTTGAAGGCTTTAAAAAAAGCCTCAACATATAAAGCTGTAGATGATGATGACAAAAGGAATGCAAAAAAGATAATTGATCTTATAAATAAGAGGCGGGTTTATTACATGAAGGGAATAAGCGGCAGGATTTTTAAGTTTGAATGTGTGGTCTCCAGTCATTTTAATCCTTTATTTTTCTATTTATTCACGACTGGAAAAGAGTTTTTGCCGATAGAAGTGGCTGACAGGTTTGCCAAGCAGCTTCTTTCTGTTTTGGAGGTTAAATTACCATTACAGGAGGAATACAGATGAGCGATTTGGGTATAGTTTTAACTCCTTTGTTTAATGATAGGTTTGAAATTTTGGTTTATCCAGAATTGTTGAACAAAGGTATTTCTATACTAAACCGACTTGTAAAGGTTCAATTTTCTAAAGATGATAGTTCTGGGTATGTTTTAGGTAAAATCAATAATTTTCGTGTAGAAAGTTCTCTAGCAGAGCATCCTGAAGTGGCAAGAAGCATAGCACAGCATGAAGATAAAGAAGCTATTAAAAATATACTTAAATCAAAAACATCTCTTATTCTTGAATGTGAAGTAATATCGGCATTTAATTCGGAAGGGAAAAGAGTGTTGCTGGATTTTCCTTTGAGGCCAGTGGAAAAAGTGTGTTTTGTTGATGAAGATTTAAAAAAGAGCCTCTTCAGATCGATTGACTTTCTGTTTTCTTTTGGAAAGATCAGCGGGACAAAAATGCCACACTATGTTTATCTGGCTGACTGCGATGTTCTGGGTGAGGCTTATCACATACTGCTTGCGGGACAGTCAGGCAGTGGCAAGTCTACACTGGCTAAAATGATGCTTTTGGGATATGCGAAGAACTCTAGTGAAATGAATATATTTATTCTAGACCCTGTTGGAGAATTCACAAATGCTTTTAATAATCAGGATAGGGGAACATTTAAGTTGGAACTTGGAAAATTATGGGATAATATAAACAGAAAACGTCCCTTACTATACAGTCTGAACAATATTGCATTAGATACATGGGAGATATTTGAAGAACTTCTCGTTAGGCACGAGGTTTTCAAAAATATAGGGGTTAAGCATTCCGAAAACCAAAAAGATGCTAGCGAATATTTTATTAAGGCATTGAAAAGTAATGGAATAAAACTTAATGAAACTGTTAAGGCAATTAATATGGAAAATGGTTCTTTTTTAAGGAAAATTTTGCTGTCTGAAGGGTTTCTTAAAAGTGTATACTCTGATAAAGAAAGAAGGCAAAGAGTGGAAAGTTTAATTAATCAGGATGATTCCTATAAATCGTTCTTGAATGATTATAAAAAAGTGGCAGAACTTTTCGATACTTCAAAAAGAAAAACTACAATTAAAAAACTTACTTGGAGTATACCAAATAAAAAAGGAGAAACAATAGTGGTAGATTTATCTTCTCTTGACTGGACGGACTCTGTTAAATATCTTTTGATAAAAGAGATACTTAACAATCTTTATAATGCTTCTCTAGAAACTTATAAAAGACAAAAGAAAACTAACTTTAATACGCTTGTAGTCTTAGACGAAGCTCACAGAATAGCCCCTAGTGAAAAGTATCTGGAAAACAAAGAGTATGCTCAGAAGGCGAAAAAAGCAACCATAAATGCTTTTGTGGAAACGAGAAAATTTGGGTTAGGATGGATGGTAATTTCAACACGCATTTCCCTTCTAGATCCAAAATTATTTGAACATACCCGTGTTAAAATTTTGGGGTATGGATTAGGTACTGGTACTGATGCTGACTTACTTAGAGAAACTTTTGGTTCTGATTTTTTAAGGGTATACAACCAGATTCCAGATCCAACAGACCCGCTTTCTGAAAGAAGAACTCATACATTTGCTGTTCACGGACCAATTTGTCTTCTATCAAGAAATGTACCTGAAATAATTGACGTTTTTTCAACTCCGCAGGAACTATTTGAAGCAAATAACATTAATGCTTACGCTGATATTAATTCGCAACAGCAAGAAGACTCAGCAGACTCAACAGATTCAACAGAGTTTTTTGAAGACCTGCCCTTCTAACCCAGGCAAGTTGCCTGGGTTTTTTTGTTTTTAAAAGAGATTTTAAAAGGGGCACTTGCTTTTGAACATCCTTCTGGTTGAACCAAACTTCAAATATCCCGGTAACCCCTCTAGGTCTTCTCAAACTTGCTGCACTGTACAGAGAAAAGGGGTACAAGGTGCACTTCGTCAGAAAAGGACAGCTCTACACAAAAAAGGAAGCACCCGATTTTGTTTGTATAACCAGTCTTTTTACCTATGCGTGGAAACCTGTTGTGAGAGCTTACAGGTACTACCATATGGGGTTCCCGAATGCAAAAATACGAATAGGCGGTATCTTTGCCAGCCTGATACCGGATCGTATCTGGGAACACTTTCCTGAAGCCGAAGTGTTATGCGGCACAATAGAAGAAGTCGATCTTCTCATACCAGCATGGGATCTGGCCCCTGAGCGGTTAAAATAGCGTTTCCAAAGCCATATTACAAAACTCCGAGATCATAAAAACTGTCGTGCGCTCTTCAAGCCCGGGAAACATCCCCGGGCTTTTTTGTTTTCCAGGAAGTGTTTCCTGGAAGTCTCGCAATGAAAGGCTTGATGTTTTCGATCCGGGACGTATATACTATAAATAAACGATTTCACAAAGGAGCACTGATATGCAGCCAAGAGTTCAAAAATGGGGCAACAGTTTGGGGATACGGATACCCAAATCCTTTGCCAAAAAGGTCGGTCTTAAAGAGGGGACGCCGGTTGACTTTTATATTGAAGACGGTGCAATTGTTGTCCGTCCGGTGAAGTACGATCTGGAAACGCTTTTGTCGCAGATCACACCGGAAAATTTGCATGAGGAAATAGTTATTGAGAGCCCTGTAGGGCGTGAAATATGGTGAGCCCATCCAGCCGGTACGTACCCGACAGAGGGGACATTGTGTGGCTGCAGTTCAATCCCCAGGCTGGTCATGAACAGGCAGGCCTGCGTCCGGCAATTGTTATTTCCCCAAAAGCCTACAACGGGAAAACAGGGCTTGCGCTGATGTGTCCCATAACCTCTAAGACTAAAGGTTATCCTTTTGAAGCTGAACAGCCTGAAAATCTGGACATATCAGGAGTTATATTGGCGGATCAAATTAAAAGTCTGGATTGGCGTGCGAGGTCTGCTCAATTTGTGTGCAAGGCACCGGTTTGTGTTATTGAGGAAGTTTTATCTAAAATAACCGTTCTTCTCAGTTGATAAGAGCTTCGTCAGAAATCTCAAGGTTTTTGTGTTTTTTTGTTCACAGCTTTTGCTCTAATGGAGCTTGCGGAAAAAAATAAAATAAGCTGTCCGGGCGTTTTTGCCCGGGCTTTTTTATTTTCCAGGAGGTGATTTCCGGAAAACCCATCATCGTGCTAAAATAGAAAAAAGTGGAATGCGAGCTGCTGTGTACTGTGTAGCATATTTTAAAACAATTTTAACGGAGGTGTTTTTCTCTTGAAAAAAAGATTATCCCTAATTCTTCTGTTTGCGTTTCTTTTCGCCTGCTTCGCTTATCCTGTGCTGGCTCAGGATAAAGAACAGGTTGACGTTTACGAAGGCGGAAAATTAGTGAAGAGTGTAGTCTTCGTTGTGGGAATGAAGGAATACTTCGTAAACGGAGAGACCCCGGGCGTAAAGATGGATGCTGCGCCTTTTATTCAGTCGGGCAGGACCTTTGTTCCCATAAGGTATCTGGGCAACGCTCTTGGCGTAACAGACAAATACATTCTGTGGAAGTCTCCGAAGGTAACTTTCAAGGAGCCGGGCTTTCCTGTAGTTGAGCTGACCGTGGGCAAGAAGCAGATCAAAAGCAGCGGAGTATCCAGGGCTATGGACGTGGCACCCGTGCTGAAGAGCGGAAGGACTTATCTGCCTGCGAGGTTTGTGGCTGAGGCTTTAGGTTACGAAGTGGCGTGGGATCCCCAAAACAAAGTAGTCGTGTGCTGGCCCAAGGGGGAAGAGAAGCCTGATTATTCAGGCATACTGGAGTATGTAGGGCAGCAGAATCCCACTCCTCCTACTAATCAGTGGCCGACTACAACTGAGGGGATAATGGAGCTTATAAACAAAGCCAAAGAGCCTGAGTGGGAATCGTGGGGCCCGGAAGATTTTTCGTATATAGACCCTGCAATCAAACAAAGAATATTCAACGGAACGTATACTACTGGTCCTAGAGTGATGCGTCTGACTGTAAACGACTTAAAACCCAACGGGATTAGGCTTTTTGAAACCAGAGCTCTTATGGACATGAAGGTATCCAAAGAAGGGGTAACTTTATCTGTAGCCGTTCCTCAAAAGGGAGCAGTAGCCATGCCTGGGATGTGCCTGATAGAAGAAGGCAACAAGATCCGCTATATGTATCCGGCAGAAGCCGTTTTCGGGCCCGTCGTGGAAACCAGGCTGTATAAGACCAGCGAGTTTTTCGGTTACGATGAAAAAGACAATGAGCTTCCTCCTCCTCCGGACATGACCAGGATACCAAAAGTTCTTGTGTACTATGGAGAAGGCACAGCATTTATCATAGACAATCCCATTTACAAAAAATAGCCTCTATTTTGCCCTGTATTGAAAAAAAAGCTGCGGGGTAATGTTTTTTAAACCATTACCCCGTCTTTTTTCTTTCATTCTAGGGGCAAATAAAGCCGAATCAGGGGGTGTATTTTTTGAAGAAAGGTATAAGCACTTTGGTTCTTCTTTCGTTTTTGCTTTCTTTAGTTCCTCTTCCAGTCCATGCAGCAGAAAAAGAGCAGCTGATAAAGCAGGAGGTAATTCTGGCGTATTTTGACATCTGGTCTCAGGACGGCATTAAGTGGGACGACACAAACAACGACGGAAAACCGGACAAGCCCGGGGATAGGAAAACGGAAACCTTCCCTTACTTTTTCCCCGAAGAGCTTTTGTCCCAGTACACCCTTACGAGGGTAGAAGTGATTGAACCTCCTCCCGTAACCCGAGAATGGTACGAAAAAGCGGGAGGAAGGCCTTATCTTTTAAACGGCGAAAAAGGAGAGCTGCCGTGGGATGATTTCAACTACTGGTGCAACGGATGGCCTCCCCAGAACCCCAGGGCAAGCGCAAGGCTTGCCGATCCTGAACGGGGAAAAGCGGAAGTAACCTGGAGTTTTACTTTGCATGAAAATCCCAGGAAGTGGGCCCTTGATCTGACAGACGGCACTGTCCGTCGTGTCTTTGGTCTTAAAGATCCTCCTTATCCTGTTTGGACGGAAGAGAATCAGGGCTGGCGCTGGGTAATGCCTGCTGTTTTGCTGTGGTACGGTATCCCGAAGAAGCTTCCCGACCTCTATGTAGCCGACCTTGATCCGGGCACTGAAGAAACGCAGGGCGGCGAAACCTACACGGGCACGGTAGTGTTCGGGCTGAAAGACACTTATGACAAGCCAGTTAAGGCAAGATTATCCCTCACGCACAATGGTTATCCCATAACGTCAGTGAACGGCAAAATCGAAACCTTTGAGCCGGGAGAGGAAAAAGAGTTTGAATTTGAGTTTACAGGAATAGAAGGAGAGCCGTCAACGCTGTATGCTAAAATCGAACCTTACGACATCGAAGGAGACGCAGATTGGGAAGACAACGAAATGGAAATAACCATTGACCCTGCAGGCGTTGATACGGGAACCAGCAGGCTGACCTTTCAGGCGGTGAGCCAGAACAGGAAGATAACAAGACCTGAAAACACGGCGAAGTGGACGGACTGGGTAACGGCTACTTTGAGGCCCAAAAAGCCTACTCCTCCAAGGGGAACGATAGTAAGCTGGCACATAACATCAGCTACTCTCACATATCCGAAAAACATCCCAATTTCGTGTACGGCAACCCTCTGCCCCCGCTGGGTGTGAGAACCATTGACATGAAACCCAACGGGCATGAAGCAACGGTAGAATTTCAGGAAGACTGGGCGATGGACGGAGCAAAAATTTACAATATCATCACGAAGAAGCTGATGGCAGCAGAGCCGAAATACTATACATTAACGGCAAACTACACGGTATGGTACAGGTACAAATATACCGTTAAGGTAAACGGAAAGCGTCGCACCAGATACGGCACGGGTACGGAAAGCGGAATGGTAACGGGTAAATTATTAGTGAACGGTACAGGTGTGGACAGTTTGTCGCAGTGATCGGAGCGGAGTTTGTTCCGCTCCTTTTTTTTTTGTGAAAAAAATTTTCACCTGCTCCGTTTGTTTTTTTATAGAACGGGCGAAAAGGAGGAATTCAATTGCCTGAAAAGCTTGAATTCATTGAGGAGGACTGGCTTTCTCACATAGAAAGGGAGAGGGAGCGCATAATAGACGAAATAGCCCTTGACCTTGCGACCAGGCATCCTGAAATCTTTGAGAACCTTTCTTTAAAAGAAAGCAATTACGATGAAGTGCGGGAAATAGTAAGAAGTGCTGTGCTGACCCGAAAAGACCTTGCTCCTGACGAAATTGACATTGTAGTTGAAGCAATACTGGGGCAGAGTACGGGATATGGGGTACTGCAGGAATTCTTTGTGGGAGAAGAGGCAAAAGAGATAACAGAAGTGTTTATTAACCCTTCAGCAGACGGCATTCCCAAAGTGTTCTACGGCAGAAGAGGAAGAACATGGCCTGCGGGGAAGCAGTATTTCAAGAGCAACGAAGAAGTGTTGAGGTACTGCCAGAAAATTTGCGAAGACGCAGGAAGGCCCTTCACTGAAGATTCCCCTATCGTTGACGCATGGCTGAAAGACGGCAGCCGTTTAGCGGTCATAGGCTTTAAAGCAAGTCCCCTGGGCATAGCAGCAACTATAAGGAAGTCTCCGGTTACCCGTCCTCCCATGCCCCTTGAAAGGCTTGTGGAAAACAAAATGCTCCCACAATTTGTTGCTGACATGATCGTGGATCTCTTGGTCAAAGGGCACGCTAACCTTGGAATATTCGGGCGGACGGATTCTGGCAAGACTACTTTCATGCGTGCTTTAGCTCTGCACATTGATCCCATTGATCGGGTATTTATTGCTGAAACCAGTTTTGAAATATACATGCCTAACCTTCCGAACTGCGTCAATCTTGTAGAAGTGGTTTACGGAGACAAGACAATTGTAGACATGACCCAGCTCTGCAAGACCATGAACAGAAATAATCCCGACCGTGCGATTGTAGGTGAGCTGCGCTCAAAAGAGATAATAGCCGCTTCCCAAATGGCGTCCTCCACATCAGGCGGTTTCTGGACTACGGGGCACGCTGGCAGCATTAACGACCTGCGGACGAGGCTTTTTGGAATGTTTTTGGACGGAGGCGTTCAGCTTCCCAGAAACTTTCTTGATGAGCAGATAGCCTCAATGTTTGATTTTGTGATCTTTTTAGACAAAGAAAAAATAACTGAAGACGAAAAGGGCAGGCGCAGGCTTCTGATGTCCGTTGTGGAAGTGATCCCGGGCAAAGGATACAGGACAATTATAGAGTTCGACACCCAGGCGTTTGCAGAATCCGGCGGCAAGGTGATGCGCTGGAAGTATGTGAACCCCATATCAGAAGAAAAGCTTGCAAAGCTTGTTTTTGCGGGAGGAAAAATGAGAGATGAGTATGCTAAAGTGATGGAGCCGTACATTGAAGCGTAGGGGGTGCTGATCTTTTGCTTGTTCTTCTGCTGTTCTTAAGCCTGTTCTTTCTTTTTCTTTCGATTGTAAACAGGGAAGTGCCTGATATATATACCATAAAAGCCTTCGTGATAAGGTTTGCTCTGCCCCTTTTAAGCTCTCTTGGCTTCTTTATTGTGTTCCTTGCTCTAACGAAGACACCGCTGGGGGCGTTTGTCTGGGCATTTCTGGGATGGCACGTTCCCCTCTGGATAAACGAATCCGTGGCGGAGCGAAAAAAAGCAAAGTATCAAAAAATGGCAGCAGATTTTGTTACTTCAGCTGCCGGTCTTTTTGCAGTGGGGCAGCCTACCTCCGAAGTGGTAAGAACAATGGCTGAAAGGTTTGACGAACCCTTTGCAACGGAATTTAAAAACATGCTGACCATCAGAAATGCTAATCCTTCGGCTTCTTTTCCCAGAATGTTTAAGGATATGGTTAAGAAATACGGCGTTGAAGAATTCAAAGCTGTGGCGTCCATAATAAGTGCTTCTGAGATAGCAGGGGGCCCATACGCAGCCGCAAAGGGGTTAAAGAGGCTGGGTTACGCTTTAAGGCAGAGGGAGCGGATACTGACAGAGCGGAGGAAAGCGATGTTTGAGCCGAAAGCGGCTGCGGTATTTGCCGTTTTTGTTCTGCTTGTTGGTTTTATTATGGACGGCACGATTTTCTCCCATCTTTTTACAGGCATAGGGAGGATGATAATGTTTGCAAGCTCCCTTATAATCGTGGGGCTTATTTTTATGATCAGGAAAATTTCAAAAACGACGGATCTTTGAAAAAAAAAAGAGGAGGCAATAAAATGCTTTTTGCCCTGGGCTTGTTTGTGAGCGTATTCTTTCTTTTCTTTTTCATAACCGCACGGATGCACGAATACGATATTCCCCCTGTTTTAGCTGCTGTAGACAGGGTAAGGGCAGGAATCAATAAAAGGATTGCTTCTTCCAGGAATGCAGAGATGCTCAATGTAATCGGAAAAACAGCTAAAGAGGTAACAAGGAAAGGAATACTTCTGGCTTCTCTGCTTGCATTTCTTTCTTTCGCTCTTACCGTGAAATTCATAGGGGTTTTTGCACTGCTTGCAGCGGTGTTTTTTTTCGGAATAGGTATCCTTCTTACGGAAAAGCTCATTGAGGGAGAATTCAGAAGATGGCAGGCACGGGTAATTGAAAACATGCCCGTTCTTATAAGCTTTATGCCTGCTTTTCTTGAAATCGAAGGGATAACTCCCAGGGAGGCGCTGTCCTACAGCGTAGGGTTTTTGAGCGATCCCTTAAAAAGCGAATTGGAGTCTGTAATAGATAAGATAAAGCGTACGGGAAAAGTTAAAGAAGCGGTTGATGTTCTGGCAAAGAAGGCAAAGCATTCCCTTGTGGACGCTGTGTGCTTTAGGCTGTCCGCTGCCTGGGACGCAAAGGTAACGGCGGATATATTTGCTGATCTTTCGGATCAGGTGGACAACGCTTTAGAAATAGCAGCTGCAAGGACAACGACAATGAAGACTGCTTATTTTGCTCTTGTGTGCGTGATAAGCCTCATAGGAGTGTTTCTGGTTTTTGCGTATCCCGGGATGAAGTATCTCTTGAGCAAAATCTCCTTTAGCATGGGAGGGATGTGAGTTGTAATGTATGAAAAGGCTGGTTTTTCTGATTTTAAAAGCAGTGCTGTTTTCTTTAGCACTTTTTTTATTTTTAACCCTTTTAAGGGCAACAATTTTAATCTACTGAAGGATCAGCGGGGCTTTCTTGCGGCGCAGATTGCAGGAATATACGTGGTTTTTCTCATCACCATATGCGCTTTTATCATGGGAGCAGCCTATGGAGTATGGAAAGAATCCCTGACGAAGTATATGTACTTCACGGAAGCCCTTGATTTTGCGGCAAAAGCAGTGAATGTTACGGGAGACATAGAGGAGGTGGAATTGAACGAAGGCCTGGTGAGAGATTTTTTTGAGGCTGCTATGGACGAAATGGTGGGAGCGGAAGAATACAGGATCAGGCACTTTGAAACCGTAAGCCCCGGAGATGCCCTTCCGGGCGGTACGGCAAAAGAACCCGGCTACTATGCAGAAATAACCGTTTCAGTAATGGAGGGGAAGCTTCCTTTTGTTGGATACCGGGAGGTCCAGATTCCTATGTCCTACTACTCTGTGGTCGCAAGTCATCAGATAAAATAAGGGCTTCCTGTTTCCGCAAGAACTTTGAAAAATACTAAAAGGAGGTTTTTAAATGCTCAAGCTGGCAGGAAGAATTATCAGAGGTGCCGTTTGTGTTCTCAAAGATGAAAGAGGTTCTCTAGATCAAATGGTTTGGGTGATAGGAGCCGCTGTGGTTGTTGTGGCTGTTGTGGTTCTTCTTATGGTTCTGGCTCCAAACACAATATCAAACATATGGAACAGCTTTATCAGCTGGGTGCAGGGGCAGTTCGGATTTTAGGAAAAAGGGGATGATTCCCTTTGCTTGACAATGTGATCATGGTAATATTCGTCATATTCCTGATTCTCATGGTTTCGTTCACTGCTGCAGTGGGGATTATAATGTTCGGGCAGTGGTGCGCCGTGCAGAATCAGGCCCAGTTTGTTGCGGAGTCCATGGGCAAGTGGGGCGGTTACACAACGGACGCAGACAGGGCCATGCGGGAGTTTGCGGACAGAATAAATGTTTCCAAAAGCAGGATAGATATTGAAGTGAGCAATGTATACCCCGTCCCGTGGGGCACTCCCGTGTGGGTGCGTCTGTATGTTCCCTTCAACTTTTCCGTGGGGAATGTGAATGTGGGCAGATACACCCTTGAAGGTGTTGGGCGTTCCGTAAGCTCTTATATGCCTGGAAGCGGATATTCTGCTTCTTATGTATATCCTTGATAGAGAGGGAATTTGTCGAAAAATGTCGATTGTTTTTAGAGATTTTCTTTTGTATGCGTATTTTGTAATTGCAATTGTTTCAGCAGCGGGGGGATCAAAGATTGGTTTCTCCGCTGTTTTTGTGCTGTTCATACTCTTATGTGCATATTTCCCTTTGCTGAAAAGGGCTGAAAGAAGGAGCAGGGACATGGGGCTTTCGGTTGTTATCCTTCTTTGGGTCCCGAAATTCTTTGCAGAGCTGATGCTGTTTTCCGCAGGGGAAAGGATAAGGGGCAGGTGGAAAAAGGCGTATGAAATTCACCTGAATCCTGCGGTGGTCAAAACCTTTGAAACGAAGGAAATTCTTCAAATGCTGGAGCGTGATTTGCTTCTTATTTATCAAAAAATGCAGGGAGACCTGCTTTTGTGGAGGACATCGTTTCCCGTGCCGGCAAGGATTAGGGCAATGATACGGGGAAACGGAAACGCTTTTTGGAAGAAGGGGGACTGGTTTATTCCTCCGTTTCCCCTCACTTCAAGGGACATAGACAGAAAAGGGGCAAGGATAGGAGCGTTTCTGATTGAGCACAAAAATGTTCTGCTATGACTGCGGGAGGAGGCGGCTGCGCATGATGAAAGAGGGATATTGCCCCAATTGTGATGCCAGAAGGAAATTGCTTGTAAAACTCATTGACGAAACATATCCGGTTCGTGGAGAGCCAATAACGATTAAGGCTGAGGTGGCTTTTTGCGAAAAATGCGGGCAAGACGTTTTTGATCGGGAATTAGATTCCGCTAATTTAGAGCGGGCATATGCCGAATATAGACAAAGGAAAGGATTGCCATCACGAAATTAAAATTTTTCATACGCTTAAGGAGGTTTTTGAATGAGCAGAAAGATAAGCGTTGTAGTCTCCTTTGTCCTTGCGCTGATCTTCACCCTTCTGATTGTTGTGTCTGCGAACAAAAAGTACAACGAAGCGGTGAAAACGGTGGAAGTTGCTCAAGTAACGAAGTATATCAGCGTGGGAGACGAACTGGGCAGGAGCAACATTAAGTCCGTGAAGGCTCAGAAGTCTGCAGCGAAAAACCTTGCATCCTACGAAGAAGCTGTGGGGAAAACGGCAAAAGTCTCCATGATAAAGGGGCAGTATGTCTACAAAAATGCCCTTGCTTCCGGAAAAGAGGCAAGAAAAGGTTTCGTTGAGGTTTTTGTTCCCGTAGACCTTTCGAGTTCTGCCTATGCTTTTCCGGGACAAAAGGTGAGCGTCTACATAATAAACAAAGATACGGGAGAATCTTCCCTTGTCCTCAAAGGGGCAAGAGTGCTTCACGCTCTGACTTCCCAGGGGGACAGTATAGGGGATACGGGAGGCGGGAAAATGGCTGAAATGAAGTCTTCCCAGCCAGCGTCTATCGGTCTTGAAGTTCCTCCTGAACATGCTGGGAAAATTGTGAAAGCAGCAGCGGAAAAGAAAGTATACCTGGTCAGAGAGACCTGATAAGGGGAGGCGGTGCTTATTGAAATGCCTTCTGGCTGTAGAAGAGGGTGTTGTTGAGTTTTTAAAGCACCAGTTAGAAAAAAGCGGCCTTTACGGGGGCTGGGAGTTTGTCTGCTGCAGTGCCTGGGAAGAAGTGGAGGAGCGCAGAAATGTTCCTGTTGACGTGGTTGTTTTAAGCAGGTTTCTTCCTGGAGCAAAGCCCGAAGAAGCTTTGAAGAAAACAGCAGCTTTCTTTGCGGGTTCGCACATTGTGCTTCTTGCAGGCGAAGAAAATGAGCGTCAGAAGCAGTACATTAAAATTGCAAACGACATGGGGCTGTACAATATCGTAACGGGAAGGCTGCCCGGAGAAAGGCCGTACACCATTTTTACTGCGCTCAAAAACCAGAAAATGATCGACCCCGACGGCAGGATAATCATTGAGCCGATCTTTGAGGAGATTGAGGAGGAAGCCAGAGATGAGCACAGAATCCCCGCTGCCGTTTCCCTTGAAGCCTCTTCCCTGAAAGATGAGCACAATAAAAACGAAGAAGAAGAAAGATCAAAGAAGGTAAAAAGAGCCGTGAGCGAAATACTGGGAAACGATCAAGGAGAGATCTCAACGGAAGAAATTAAGGACAGGCTTCAGGAAATAATCACCATGCTTGACAGAGAAGGCAGCAGAAAAGCCGTTGAGGTTGAGGGCAGGCGCAGAAGCAGAGGAGTTCTTGTCTGCACTGCTGCAAACAAAGGGGGAGCAGGGAAAACGACAGTAGCCATAACCCTTGCTGTGGCTCTGTCGAGGGCGGGGATTCCCACTCTCCTGGCGGACTTTGATCTTGGGGGGCCGGACATCGCAAGCTTTTTTGGCATAAAGGATGTTCCCGGTATGGAGCACCTTGTCGGGAAGCCGGTAAGGCCCAACTTCATAAGGGACATTATTATCCAAAAAGGAGATCTGCACATTCTTCCCGGTCCCATGAACAGAACGATTCCCAATTTCAGCCGCAGTCAGTTTGCCGAACTGATTGAAACCCTGAAACAGATGTATCCCGTTGTCGTGGGAGACACTCCTGCGGAGTTCTGGACCAAGCCCTGGCTTTTCGATTTGTTTTCGAGGGCAGACAGGGTTCTTGCAGTTGTGGATCAGTCCGTGTTTTCCGAAGAAGACACAAGGAGGTATGCACCGTATCTTTTAAGCATGGGGGTAACGCCTGAGAGGATCAGCATTGTTCTCAACAGATTCAGCCCGAAGCTTAAAAACGTCAAAAAAATAGAGAAGTCGTTCTCCGCAGGATTCAAAAAGGATGTTAAGCAGCTTCCCAAAACCGTCGCTGTTATTCCTGAAGATTGGGACAGGCACGCTCTGGGCGGTTATAAGGGAGAAGTTAACCTTGAGGATGGGCAGTGGCACAGACTCGCAGGAGAAATTGCAGAAATGGCGGGGTATTCCTACGAAGCACAGGCGGAAGAGAACGGCAGAGCTTTGGGTTTTCTGGGGAAAATTCTTAAGAGGTCAACTACCCACCGCTTATAGAAGCGGGGGCTTGCAGAAATGCAAGCTCGGTTGATTAGCCTCAGACACCAGCCGAAAGGCTGATGGGGCTACGTTATGCAGGAATATATAGGCACTGCAGGATGCTCCACAAGTCCTGCACACTGCGGGCAGTGGTTAAACATCTCTGAGGGGTAGGAGAAGTGCTGCTGCTGTAAAACCCTGCATAACTTTGGCGATGTGGACCTACCGCAGCTTTGCTGCGAGTTATTACTCTACAAGGAGTGCTTATAATGGTTTATGTTATTTCAAAAGATGGCAAACCACTAATGCCTACCAAAAATCATGCAAAAGTTAGAATACTTTTAAAACACCAAAAGGCAAAAATTGTCAAAAGAAAACCTTTCACTATTCAGCTATTATACGAAACCACAACCTACACGCAACCCATAACGCTTGGCATAGACAGCGGATACAACTATATAGGCTTTTCTGCTGTAACAGAGAAGGAAGAACTTATAAGCGGAGAGGTTAAACTTCTTCAAGGAATAAGCGAACGACTTAAAAAACGAGCCATGTATAGAAGACAAAGACGCAACAGATTAAGATACCGCAAACCAAGATTTGATAACAGAAGAAAACCAGAAGGTTGGTTGCCACCCAGCATACAGCACAAATACGACAGCCATGTAAGGTTTATTAACCTTTTAAAATCCATTTTACCAATTACTGAAGTTATTATAGAAGCGGCCAGTTTTGACATTCAAAAAATTAAAAACCCGGACATAGAAGGCATAGACTACCAAAATGGCGAACAAAAAGGCTTTTATAACCTGCGGGAATACGTTCTATACAGGGATAACTATACCTGCCAGCTTTGCGGTAAAGATAATTTACCTTTGGAAGTTCACCATATAGGTTACTGGAAGCCGGACAGAACAGATAGGCCAAGCAACTTAATAACGCTGTGCATTAACTGCCACACTCCCGAAAACCATTTGAGAAGCGGTAAGCTGTGGGGATGGCAACCAAAACTGCGAGCATTCAAAGAAGCAACATTTATGTCTGTTGTTAGATGGAAGCTGGTGAATGTTCTTGGGTGCAAATATACTTACGGATATATTACTAAAGCAAAAAGAAAGGCATTAATGTTAGAGAAAACACATTATAACGATGCCTTTATCATAGCCGGTGGCAGTAATCAAAAAAGAGTAGAGCCAATCTATTTTGAGCAGGTTCGCAGGAATAACCGTTCATTAGAAAAATTCTACGACGCAAAGTATATCGACACCCGGACCGGCAAACCGGCAACCGGGCAGGAACTGTTCAATGGCAGAAGAATTCGCAACAAAAACTACAACACAGAAAACCTTCGCAAGTATAGGGGACAAAAGCTATCTAAAGGACGCAGGAGTATAAGAAAGCAAAGGTATGTTTACCAGCCAAAAGATGTAGTTATCTATGAAGGACAAAAGTATATTGTCAAAGGCGTGCAAAATCGTGGAGCTTACATTAAACTTGAAGGCTTGCCAAAACCCGTAAGGATTGAACTGGTAAGGCCATACTTATTTAGAAAAGGTTTTTGTGTGGCATAGGTGGAGAGCAATTCATCTCCCACCTGTAGAGGTGGGAGTCTTCTTGCTTATATTCTTGATAAAAAAAACAAAAAGGATGGTGCGTGTGCAGTATATAACTTCTTCTTTTCTGCATCCGGGAATGGTTTCTTCTGGTTCTCTTTACGACTGGGAAGGAAGAAAAATACTGGAGAAAGACGAAGTAATTACGGAAAACAAACTTATGGAGCTTAGAGAATTACAAATTCCCGCAGTTATTGTCTGTTCTAATGGAAGGCGGGTAAAAAAATCTATTTGCATTGAAGAAATATACAAAAATACGGTGACCATCAAGGAAATAGTGGAATTTCAGCTTTCAGAGGAGTATACCCTTAGAGATATTGTTGAAGCCGATGTTTTGGTTGAAAAAGTTTTACGAGACAGAAGGGTTCTTTCCTGGCTCCTTAAGATAGCGGCGCACGATCCTTCCACCTTTTTTCACTCTGTAAAAACCTGCGTGGTTGCAGCTGTTTTTGGTATTAAAGCTGAGCTGGATGAAAGGTCTCTTTTCTGTCTGGCAAAAGGCTCCCTGCTTCACGATCTGGGAAAAACAAAGATCAGTGTTGAAATCTTGAACAAGAAGGGGTATTTAACTCAGATTGAGTGGAAAATTGTCAAGAAGCATCCTCTGTGGGGAGCGGAGCTTCTTGCCCTTGAAGACACGGGATGCGAAGAAATCATCCCGCTGGTCATAAACCATCACGAAAACGAAAAGGGCACAGGTTATCCCAGGGGTATAAAGGGTCCCCTGAACATACAGACAGCTCTCTGCTCCATAGCGGACATTTACTCTGCAATCACTTCGGACAGACCCTACCGCAGGGCGGTAAGTCATAAAACAGCCTGCGGTATTCTTGAAAAAGCGGGAAAGGAGAGGCTGGCAGACGAATCCCTGCTGGAAAAAATACTTTTCTAAAAAGGGGGCACCTGCTCTCCTTTTTGTTTTTTAAAAAGGTTTTCGCAAAGGAGGTATTACCCTTGGCAGACGATTTCGATCTTATAACACGTATAAAGATGATGTCCCAATATCTTGACTCCGAAGCAATAGCGGAAGCCCTGCATTTAACTCCTGAAATCGTGGAAGATATTTTAAGCGGAAAGGCGGAAGTCGAAGTCAGAGAAAAACAAGCAGAAACCGTAAGGGATACAAGCATTATTAAAGTAAGTTCAGTGAGAACCGCATACCGGCAGAAGATTATCTCTGTTGTACGGTCAAAAGGGGGTGTGGGAAGCTCCCTTGTGGCTTTTGGGCTTTCTTTTCTTCTTTCTTCTGATGTTAGAACTTTGCTTGTTCTTATGACCTTTGAAGAAGGAATAAGCGATTTAGTGTATGCTGTGAATCCAGAAAGCATTTTTAATTCCTATTCAGCAGATATATCTACCTTAAAAAACGCAGAAGGTTATAATTCCATATCCCTTGGACATAATTTTGATCTAATTGAGATAAAAAGCGAAAGAATCATTTCTGGATATATAGCGGAAATAGCGGATTATGCCAAAAGAAACTACGATGCAGTTGTTTTTGACCTTCCCAATAAAAACAGCGATCCTTCCGTGATCGAAGCGGTTGATCAATCCACAACCCTTGTGGCCGTGACATCGGGACATATGCCTGAGATGGTAAGGCTGGCAAGCTTTCTGGCTAAGTATCCTCAAAAGGAAATTTTTCTCATTGCCAATATGTGCCCCGAACCCAGAATAGAAGGTTTAACAGATTTTAAAAAAATAAAACTTGATTTCGACCCTTCCATGAACAAAGCCTACAGGGAAGGGGAATTTCCTGGGATGCGGTTTTCTTTTATGAAAGGTATGGCAAAACTCAAAGACATGATCTATGCAGAACAGCGTAAAAGTCTTTTGCAGAAAATATTTTCTGACTAAAAATATACAAGAGAGGTGCATTTACCGTTGGGCAAAGTAATTTCTATTTGGAGCGCAGGGGGCGGAGTGGGCAAAACTGCTGTGGCGATTGCTCTGGCAGAAAACCTAAAAAAGAATAGAAAAACCGTGTTGGCTGATTTTAAAGAAATCACGCCTCACGTACACAGGCATTTCAACCTGCCCCTGACAGACAAAAGCGATATTTACGAAGCTGTTTTGAACGATCAAAATTTGGAAGAGGTAATGGAAAAGCACCTGCACAGGAAAAACGGGCTGTGGATCATGACCGGTTTTGGTCTGGATTCGTTCATGGAATTTGAAGCCCGGCATTTCTCTGCCGTTCTTGATTTTTTGAGAAAAGAATTTGATTACGTGGTGGTGGACACCTACGGAGGCATTTTTCTTTCCTCAGTTTACTCTGCCCTGAAACACAGCGACGTGATTTTTGCCGTTTCAACCCAGGAAGCGGTGAATATTGAAGACACGGCCGAAATGATCGGCTTCGTTTCAAGCAGATGGGTCATAGACAAGAACAAATTCAAGGTAATAATCAATGAGATGCTGGACAAAAAATCGGCGGAATTGGAGTTTATCCAGAAAGCCCTTGAGAACGAAATATTTTTCGTGCGGCAGGGGCAGAAAAACGTTGTGCGTGACGTCGGGCGCATTGTGAAGACCCTGTTCTGCGAACCGCAGGGAAAAAGGTTTTTCTTGAAGGAGGTGAAGCTGGGTGGGGTTAATTAACCCTTTCGTTCCCCAGGACAGCAGCGTTTGTGAAAAAATAGACGATTGCCATGTAACTTCAGCAGCGGAAAAGACAGCGGAGGTGCTGGTTAGCGAATGCCCTGATCTGGTTGCGGACGTGGAGCAGGGGAAAGCTTCCCGTGCGGTATTGGAGAACAGAATAAGGGAGATTGTTGCTGACCAAAAATTATACAGAGGCGAATTTGAAACCTTCATCCAGAAGGTTTTTGACATCCTTTTCGGCTACGGAGTGCTTCATCCCTACATTGAAGACCCTGAAATCTCCGACATACTCGTGAATTCCTACAACACGGTTTACATCAAAAAATTCGGGAAGAAACACAGAATCCCCGTCAGCTTCGGAAGCGAAGAAAACCTGACAAGATACTGCTATAAGATTGCTGCCATGTGCGGAGGGAAACTGGACGAAAACTCAAACGCTGAAGCCGTGCTGACGGACAGAAAAAGAAACCTGCGTATCGTGGTTTCTCTGAAGCCCATAAATGTTCTTTCTCCCTCAATCTGTATAAGGAAACCCACAACGGGCTTTACCCTTGATGAACTGGTGGAACGGGGGATGATAACCGAAGAGCAGAAGGAATTTTTCCGGGAAGCTGTCCTTAACAAAAAAACCATCGTCATGGCGGGCAAAGGCGGAAGCGGCAAAACCACTCTTTTGGGGGCTCTGATTGACGCAGTTCCCCACGAAGAAAGAGGGTTATTGATCCAGGAAACTTTTGAAATAAAGCCGAAACACCCCGACATAGTTTGCAAACTCGTAAGGTTGTCGGACAACCCTGAGGTGAAGGAATACACCCTCTTTGAGCTGACAAAAATGGGGCTCCTGATGAGCATGGACAGGATATTCATAGGGGAAATAAAGGACAAAGAGGCAATGGACTTTTTCAACGCCGTGTACACGGGGCACAGGGGCAGCATGGCCACGGTGCACGCCAACTCAGCGGAGGAAGTGGTCAACAGGCTGATCCTTCTCATGAAGAGATCGGGCACTGACGTTCCTGTAAGCGACTTAAGGGAAATGCTTTATGTGTCCCTTGACCTGATAGTGTTCATGGAAAATTACAAAGTGCAGGATATTTTTGAGCCGAGGGAGGCTGAACGGTTTTGATTTTCCTGACGGCGATTGAAACCGCACTCTTAAGTGCGGCGTTGTTTTTTATGATTGAATTCCTTTCAAGAATTAAAATTAAAAAACAGGTTTTAAAGCTGCAGAAAGCAAGCTTTTTGGGGAAAAGAAACAAAATTTTTAAAGAAATAGATGTTTTATTAGCAAGATCGGGAGTGAAATCAAAAGCTCCCTTTTTTGATGCGGGAAACATGCTCATATTCAGCGCAGCCCTTTTTGTTCTGGGGGTAATCCTCTTCCGCAGGATGGGGTTCGCTTCGCTTTTCTACGCTTCAGCCCTTGTATACGTGCCCTATGCGGGCATGATGTTTCTTTCTTCCATGAATGCAAAGAAAATCAAAGAAACATACCTTACATTCCTGACGACGTTCATGGGGTTCTACAACATTGAAGGAAACATTATAAACTCCTTAAAGGCTACGGCTCCTTATGTGGCGGAGCCGCTGAGATCCATACTGGCAAGGAACATTTTTATTTATGAAAAGACTCAGATGAGCGTATACGACTGCCTGGACAATATAGCCAGAGAAGCGGGGAACAGGGAATTCAGGAAATTCATCAACTTCGCAAAAATGAACGTCAAGTACGGAGGTAACTTTACAAAAGCGCTGGCCAAGTTAAGAGAGCAGGCTGAGACGCTGTTTTCCCTTGAGTCTATAAAGTCGGCTAACGCATACGTAGGAAGCCTGGTGATACTTGTAATGATAGTAATGAACCTCATATTGATGATGAGCTTTTCGGCGGATGTTGAGATTGCAAACACCATCAGGAACACATTAACAGGTCAGGTGATAGCGGTTTCCAATGCCGCTGCGATAGTGTTCGGCCTGTGGATGATTAAGCATATTAATTCAACAGCATAAAAAAGGGGGTGGGGGTTATACTTTTCAGCCTGCTTTTTTTTGTTGTAACAGCGTTTATGATATACAACCTGCTTTGGGAATACAAAATCTATTCCGTTAAGAAGAAGCTCTACCGCATGAGGACGGTAGATGAAGTTTCGCTGTTCGTCCGCAGGTTTGTTAAGAAGTCTTTTCTTGAAAAGATAGACGGGAAGCTGAAGGAAGCCGGTTATCCATTCAATCTCACTCCTGAAACATACATCCTTGCACGGATAGGGCTGGCTCTGTTTTCCGCTGCTTACATTTACCTGACGAGAATGACCGGCCTGCAGGCGGGGCTTATGCTGGCCATAGGGTTCTTCGGATTGGATTTCTACATCAATTCTGCAAAGAAGAGCCGGCTGGAGAAATTCCGCAGAAACATGCCCGAAATAGTGGATATATTCGAGCTGGGTGCCGCGGCGGACGTTCCTCTGGAGGAAATTTTCCTCATCGTGTCCCAGACGGCGCAGGAAAAGGAAATAAAGGATGCCTTGACCCGCCTGGCGGCGGACTACATAGTGTCAAGGGAGAAAAGGGGGTGCCTGGACAGGTTCTGTAAGGAGGTTGATCTACCAGAAGCTCACGTTTTGGCAATGGCCCTTCTTCAGGCGAAAGAACAGGAAAAACGCTGGACATACTTTCAACCCTGTCGTCGTCGCTTTTCAACGCTGCAGCGTCAAAACTTGCAAGGCAGGATAAATCAATGGAATACAAAGTGCTTGCTGCAACATTTTTCCTGATGGCTTCCATCGTTACGCTATATATTTACCCCTACTTCACTAACATTGAGGGGGGCTTGAAAGTTTTATTCTAAAAAACTAATTTAAGGAGGGTTTTTTTTATGACGTTTTTACAAAAAATCAGAGATTCTATCAAAAAATTCAAGGAGAACAGGAAAGGAAACGAGATCGTAGCCGTAGCGTTGATCTTACTGTTCATCATCCTTGCTGTGGCTCCCTTTATCAGGAATTTGGGGCAGACCACAGGGCAGGGTGTGAACAACCTCAACAGCGAAATGCAGAACGTGCTGAACGGTCAATAAAGGAAGGAGGGGTAGAAGAAGAAGGGGGCTGTTTTTCTGCCCCCTTTTTCGATGCCTATGTTGTTGAGCAGGAAATTCTGGAAAAAGGGGAGCGGGGAAGTAATAGCCTTCGTGCTGATACTTCCGTTTCTGCTTCTTCCCATAGCCAATACAGTTTACATGCTGATAGATCTGACGAGGTACGATACGATCCGGCAGGCAGCCAGGGAAGCTCTCCTCCGCATGGAAATTGAAGGAGGCATGACAGCGGAGGCTTACAGGGATTTGGAAGCATACCTGTCTTCCAAAGGGATTGACCTGTCAAAGGTTCACATAGACGCTACCCCTTACCCTGTCCCCTACGGTGAGGAAATAGCAATCAGAATTGCTATGGACAACGTAACCAGAAGATTCAACATAACATTGGGGGGAATAAAGAGGATTGATGAACATTCTCAGATGGTTTACGGTCCCATTACATCGGTTAGCAAAAAGTATGAAAGACAATAGGGGAACGGGCACGATAATTTTCGGGCTTTTGTTTCTGATACCTTTTATGATATTCTGCTTTTTTATAATCGAAAGGCAGTATTTGTTTGCCCTGAAAAATACAGCGGACGACGCTGTTGTGGGAGCGGCTTTAGCCGCTCTTAAAAATGCTGACCCCGTAGAGCTTGCCTACGGAGAGTATGTATTAAACAAAAGCGAAGCGGAAGAGACATTTTTATCTCACTTCCGTGAAAACATGAGGCTGGACGAAAATTTCAACCCTCAACCCGGAAGCATAGCCAAAAGCCCCGTGGACATTGAGGAGTTCATAATATACAACCCCGGGGAATATCCGACCACGTGCCCAAAAGGAAACCTTATACAGAACACCAGCATACACGTGGTCATTCATTTCAAAGCGGAGCGTCCGGGCTTGAGGGGGCTTTTCGGGAAATACGTGGATATAACCGTCCACAGGGACGTTGATAATTTATATTTTCTAAAATCCGAATAAAGGGGGTAATAGAAATTTTATTCAGAAAAAAATCAACCCTGATCCTGTTGAGCATCGTTCTTGCCGGAGCAATTTCCCTTGTTCAGTATATGTACTTCAAAGGCATAGCGGAAAGCGACAGGAAGATACAGGTTATCGCCGCTGAAACGGACATTAAAAGCGGAGAGAGGATAGACGAAAGCACGACGACAAAGGTTATCCCTCAATCCGCCTACGTAAAGGATATGTACCTGCAGGGGGAAAAAGTGTCGGGGTACGCAAAGGTGGATATCAGCGAAGGCAGTTACATACTAAAAAATATGGTAAGCAGATACCGCACGCCTGTTGTTAAGAAAGGTATGCGGCGGGTAACAATTTCTGTTAACCTTGCTTCTTCCCTGGCAGGAAAGATAAAGCCCGGAGACTACGTGGATGTCGGCTTTGTGGCTAAAGGCCAGGGTGAACAGGAAGCGAAAATTATTGCCCAGAGGGTGCAGGTTTACGAAGTTGTAAACAAAACAGGGGAGCAGATCGGGCAGAAAAAGGACAAGAAGGAAAATCAGTACAACAGCGAAAGCAGGATACCCGCAGCCGTAACGTTAATCGTTACCCCTGAGCAGGCGGTGAACCTGAAGCGCAGTGAAATCAAAGGGTCTTTATTCCTGCTTGGCTATTGAGTATTTGGAGGGGGTGAGCGGATTTTAACAGCGGCTTTTTAATTCACGAAATCCCCGTTTTGGCGGTGCTTTTTTATGCTGCGGTAACGGACATAAAGTGCAGGGAGATCCCCAACGGGGCGGTGCTTGCCATCCTGTTCTATTCCCTGGGGACTTCCCTGCTGATGAGAAACCGGGCGGGGATAAAAATCGGCTTAATCGTAGGGGCGTTTGTCTTTGTCGTTAATCTCACCCCTGCCCTGCTTTTTCCCGACAGCATTGGGGGAGGGGATGTGAAGCTTCTGTCGGCTCTTGCCTTTCACATGGGGGAAGGGTTTTTTGTTTTGATGTTTTTTCTTGTGTTAATGCTTCTGGGCGTGATGGTTTACGCTTTGGTCAAAAAGAAAGGTCTGCGGTATTCCGTTCCCATGGCTCCCTATATTTTTGCAGCAGGCGTTTTATGTATATTTGTTGACACATTTGTATACAATATTGTATAATAGCGTGTGTAAAACTGCGGAGAAGGGAGCTGAAAAGATGTCCGCAAACGTGAGGATCAGCCAGCGTTCCTGGAAAATTCTCAAAGAGATAGCCGGCAGCACCAATGAAACCATGCAGAACGTGCTTGACCGGGCTGTTGAAATGTACCGCAGGCAGTGGATTTTGGAAAAGACAAACGAAGCCTATGCCGCTTTGAAAAAAGACAAAGAAAAATGGCAGGAGGAGGTTGATGAGCGAAAGGAGTGGAATGCAACTTTAGGCGACGGTTTGGGTGATGATGGATGACGGATAAGCCAGCACGCGGGGAAATCTGGCTTGTTGATCTCAACCCTACCAGGGGGCATGAGCAGGCAGGTAAGCGTCCTGCCTTGGTAGTTTCGGTCGATCTCTTTAATTTCGGCCCGGCAGAGCTGGTCGTTGTCCTGCCCATCACCACGAAAGACAAGAAAATCCCCCTGCATGTGAGGGTAGAGCCGAAGGAAAGCGGGTTAAAGGAAACAAGCTTTGTGAAGTGCGAAGACATAAGGTCTGTTTCCACGGAAAGATTGATTGTTAAGTTGGGAAAGGTGAATTCTGCTGTCATGTCGGCGGTAGAAGATAAAATAAGGATACTGCTGGGGTTATAAATTAATAAAGGGAGGTCTGCCTGTTTTTATGAGCACAAAAAAATTTCTTGCCTGCCTGACCCTTGCGGTGTTTATATGCGTGTCTTTGATGCCTTCAACGGCTTTTGCGGGGAAGTATCCTGTGGTGAAGTATATGGTTTCGGGTAAAATTATGATTCGAGATTTCAATGAAGAAATAGAAAACGCAATAAAAGATGGATATGATTTCAACGGAAAAACTCCGGAGGAATATGTTGAAAAAATCATAACTAGATTTGGAGCATCTATGGATGGTGGTTATCCATCATGGCAGTTATTAGAGATAGACGGCAAGCCGTGGCAGGAAACAAAATGGGCGGAAAAAATAAAATCTACTTTTAATTTTTATGCCAATGTTTTCACCACTTATCCCGAACTTTATGAAATAATGGAAGAGCCGAGGCTCAACGGAAAAGGATATGAGATAATATCTTTGCTGAAAGCGGGAAAAACCGTGGAAGAAATAAAGAAAGCCCTCATTCCGGGGTATGAATCTTCTTCTGGTTCTTCTCAAGACAATAAGGGGGGCAGTTCTTCTTCCGATTCGTCCCAAAGCGGTGATCAGGACAATTCTTCTTTCCAAGATGTCGATAAGGTAATCTTGAAATTGGGAAGCAAGACCTTTACGGTAGTTAAAAACGGGGCGGAAGGAAACCACACAATGGAAACATCCCCGGCGATGATAAAGGGTACGGTGATGATTCCCTTAAAAGCCTGCCTTGAGCAATTCTGTGCTGAAATTGACTGGCTTCCGTCCACGAAAACTGTGATGGTTTCTTATAAAGATAAAACCATACTCCTTTCTTTAGGGAAACAGAAAGCAACTGTAAACGGTAAAGAGGTTAATATTTCTGTCCCAGCGCAGGCGGTTAATGGTCGCACCATGATTCCGCTCAGGTTTGTTTCGGAGCAGATAGGTCTTAAAGTGGATTGGAACGGGACAACGAAAACCGTAACCATTTCCCAAAAATAGAATAAGCAATTCATAAAAGCCCGTCATTGAGACGGGCTTTTCAGACTGTCGACAAAGTCTAGTTCGGCAGTCTTTTTTTAATAAAGAAAAAACCTAAAAAATGCCCAAGGGAGCCGTAATATTTAGTAAA
>LDZR01002331.1_pt1 | contig 103297 bp, 121 predicted proteins | sample 615371 | NCBI WGS metagenome assembly LDZR01 (sample SAMN03408294, study PRJNA278302) | terrestrial metagenome | isolation source: oil reservoir sample K2 | place: USA: Alaska, North Slope, Kuparuk formation | collected 2013
CCAGCACTAAACCTTAACTAACCAGGTCCAGTGCCTCTATGCCCACCTACACAGCTCCACTGTTCAGTTTTCAAAGACCCTTGTTTGAACAGCAATATTTAGTCTACTACGGATTTTTAATTTTGTCAATGCTGCTTTCTTAGAATTTTTTGCCCCTGGGGCTGTGCCTTCAGCCATCGCCCCAGAGGCATTGTAAATATAACATACTCCTTTTTCTTTGTCAAGCCGATTTTTTACCTCTTCTCCCTTTTAAATATGATAAAAGGGCATCTTTTCACTGCTGTTCTTGCTGCAGCTAATCAGCTTTTTCATCTTTTCTACGTTCAATAAGGATTGCGCAATCAGGACAGACCATTTCACAGGTTTTACAGGCAATACACGGCTCTCCGTGGCCCGGTTCCACCACTGGGGTCCCAAAAACCCCCAATTCTTTAGCCCATCCTATGGTTTTTACAGGACACTTTTCCATGCAGAGGCCGCAGCCTTTGCACAGTTCAGGGAAGAGATGAAAAACGCCCTTACCATCTATTTTTGTAATTACTTTGTATGCTGTTGTCAAGCTTGTACTACCTCCTCCGGTTAATATTAAATTACCGGTTCAGTGCCAGCTCTACACCTTTTTCCAGAGCCTTATGGTTCATTTCCCTAAGCTCAGGATTCTTCTCAAATTTATACTCCAATTGAGAATTAATAATCTTTTTAACCGTATCCACAGAAACGACATTTGTAAGACCTATGATAAATCCCATGATTATAACGTTGAAAACTTTGGGATGAAAGAGCTCCTTGGCAATTTTAATTGCTGGCACTTTGATAATTTCCCTGCATTCTTCGGGAAACTCTCCTTCAGCATCTGTAATTTCGCCTTCATAAAGAAAGATGGTTTCTTTATCACAGTATTTTGCAATGCGCCTAATGGATCTCTTGCTTAGAGCCACTGCAACATCAGCATCTTTAAACTTAGGCGATCCTATGGGTTCATCAGAAATCTGAATATAGGCAACGGAAACCCCGCCTCTTTGCTCAACACCAAAGTTGGGGATATAAAGGGCCTCACGCCCTTCTTCGTAGGCAGCTTCACTAAGCATGTTCGCTATGGTCTGCACTCCCTGTCCGCCCTCACCGGCAATTACGATCTTAGCCCCTTTACTCATTTTTATCCTCCTTCACCTGGCCCGGTACTTTAAATTCTCCTACTTTAAAATACCGGGTCATTTCATTTTCTAGAAAGTTCCAGGTTTCTTCTGCATTAGTACGCCAGTTCGTGGGGCATCCAGAGAGAACTTCAATAAACGAAAATCCTTTGCCTTCAATCTGCCTCTGCAGTCCTTTTTTGAAAAAGCTTTTCAGCTGCCCAAGTTTGGCAACCGTTCCCCTTGCAACATAAGCAGTATCAGGGGTTATAGCTGCCACCATTTCAGGGCCCAGGGTGGGATTTCCTGTCTTTTCGGGATCCCTTCCGTATGGGGTTGTTTCTGTTTTTTGATTTGGAAGGGTTGTGGGAGCCATCTGTCCCCCGGTCATGGCATATACCGTGTTGTTTGCCAGCACTACCATTATGTTTTCATTGCGCACCGCTGCATTCACAAGGTGCTGGGAACCTATGGCATAGCCCCCTCCATCCCCCATATATGCAATGCATATCAGCTCAGGACGAGCTCTCTTTATGCCCACCATAACAGGGGTGGTTCTGCCGTGATGAGTCTGTACCGTATCCAAATTAAAAAAATCCCACGCCAACAGCGAACAGCCGATGTCACAGCCAAAAATGGTTCGATCTTCTATTCCCAGTTCTTCAATGGCATAGGCCAGGGCTTTGAGCACCAAAGGATGCCCACAACCCGGACAGAATTTATGTGGTTTAGTTTCCCTGTACCAAAGTTTCGGCATTGGAGGTAGAACTGCCATTGTTTTCCCCCCTTCATAAGCCTTTTACGGCAGATATTATTTCTTCTACAGTTATGCTTTCTCCCGGACGGAAAAGGGTTTCAATGGGAGTCGTGCTTCCATATATGGCGTCGGTAACCAGTTTTTTAAGCTGTCCTTCAGCAGATTCTACAACCAGCATTTTTTCAGCCCTGTCAGCACATTTTCTAAGCTGTTCTGCTGGGAAAGGCCTAAGGGTTATGGGCCTAAAGGAACCAACTTTATAACCATCTTTTCTTAAGCGCGCCACTGCTCCTTCAGCAGCACGGGACACTATACCATGGGCTACGATAAGAATCTCAGCATCTTCTGTTTCCATTTCTCTGTATTCCACTATTTCGTGGGCAACTGCGTTGTAGGCATCTACCAGTTCCCTAACCACTTCATAGAGCTCATCTTCCATATTATAGGTATTCCTAAGATGAACAGGGGGACGATCTAACCCTGCCACACCCCCTTTACCTAAAAACGGCTCTGCGGGAACAAGCTCAATCCCTCTCTCCACAGGGTCATAAATGGTTAAAGATTCTCGCATCTTAGACTGATAGCCGTCTCCAAGAACAAAAGTGGGAAATCTATACTTCCATGCAGTATTAAAGGCTTTGATGGTATAGTCAAAAAGTTCCTGATGGCTTGCAGTGGAATATACGATTCTTATTCCTTCGCCGTTTCCTCCAAAACATGTAAGGGTGGTCTCCTGTTGGGAATAGATAACCGTCGCCGTTGATGGACCTCCCCTTTGGGTAATAATCATAACCGTTGGTATTCTCATCATTTCAGCCATGGACATAGAATCTTGCATTAGTATGTTTCCTGGTCCAGATGTGGCCGTAAAAGCTCTTTTTCCCGCCAAAACTCCTCCCACTGTTGCAAAACCCGCGGAAATTTCATCCTCTGTTTGTAAAAAACCTTTTCCGTATTTTGGGGCCAGCCGGGTCCAGTAATGCATAATCTCATTCTGAGGCGTAATGGGATAGCCGTACATTATATCAGCCCTGGCCGCCACACCAGCCCAGGCAACGGCTTCATTTCCTGTTATAAAAACTCTTCTTTCTTTTATTATTGGTTCAAGGTTCTTTTCTGCCACAGGCAACACCTCCGTATTTAATAAGAAGCCCCTTTTTACCAAAATGCCTTTTTCATATGAAGTTCCAGTATCTTTACGGGATTTCCCATGCAGTCTTTATCTCCCACAAGGTGGGCAAACTCTCGAGCCACTGTGGTAGCAATTACAGGGGTATTGAGCTTCTCAGCAGCTTTTGTAACTATGTATGCACCTTCATTTATAATCTCCTCATCAGTTTCTTCTCCAAGATGAGAATTATTTATGAGACCATCCACCTTCCCCAAGGTGCTTATATATTCAACTATTTCTTCAACGGTTGAAGTCATGGGACGAGCCACATTAATTACTGCATAAACTTTTAACGGCCTTTCATCTTCAAGCCCTTCTAAAAGATTAATTACTTTAACTCCTTTAACCCCATAACCTATGTCTAAAATGACATCACCTCCATACTTCAGGGCCCATTTCATTTCGGGTTTAAGCAGGGTTCCAGTTTCCCCAAGCCCTATGATTTCCCCCGTATTCCAAGCAATGACTTCAAGCCCCTTATCTTCCAGCTCCTTTTTTATAGGGCGCAGAGTATAAAAAGGCTCCACTAAATCAAGATCCACCAGACGGACTTTTCTTCCCTGTCTATGGAGCTCAAGAGCTCGGTTTATGGCAATTTCGCTTTTTCCGCTTGCATACTCGCCTACATAGGCTTCCCTCAGTTTGTCCACAGCTTGTCACCTTGTTCATCTTTATACTGTTATGTGCGGTCATCATTATACTTCTATAATAAATTTTACTTTTTTAGAAATTTACCTTTTTGTTATAAAAAAAAAAAGATACAAGTATACTCTATTCAGTATACTTCTTCAATTTTTCACCGTCAAGAAGGGAGATTTAATATCTTGACAGCTATCAACAAAATCAAACCTGGAATTCCTAAAAACCCTGTCGTTAAAATAGTCACAATGTTAACGGGAATGCTTATACCCAAAAAGCCTCCTATAAAATTAAAACCTAAAAGAAGCATTAAACCAATAAATGAATTAAAAATCACTTTGACAAGGAGTCTTAAGGGCTTGACCAACAAACGCGCAGCAATAAGCAGAAGAAACAAAATAAATGCTGCGGCAAAAATAAGCTGAGGAGTTTCTATGTTTGAAAAATCCATATTCATTCCCCCTAGTTATTTTTTGCATAGAAAAGTTAAATTATTTTAATTGCTTCCTTAACTTTTCTTTTTTAGCCAGATTAAGTAAGTAAATAAATTTCCTCTCACAGTAATTAATCTTATAAATCAAAGAATCAATATGATCCTTGTCTATAGCCTCATCAAACTGAGCCTTTGCATTCATCCATTCCTCCTTTACTTTTTCAATACATTGATAAAGGGAGCTGCAGAATTCTTCTCTGCCATCTTCCCCTTTTACTATGCACTGGCCGCAGCAGTCCGGGTAAAGCAACAGCTTCCCCTCCAAAGTTTTTTTTAATAAATCTATGCCTTAAAAATAAAAAAAGACCTAAAAACTTTAGGTCTTTTCAAACGGCTGACAAACCCTTCGCAGGCTGTCTTTTTTATTTTTAAATCTTCCGCCTTCCTTCAAAAGCCCTGGCCAGGGTAACCTCATCGGTATATTCCAGATCTCCGCCCACAGGTATTCCATGGGCAAGGCGGGTAACATTAACTCCCAGGGGCTTAAGGATGCGGGACAGGTAAAGGGCTGTTGCTTCCCCTTCAACGGTGGGATTTGTAGCCACAACAACTTCTTTTACGCTGCCTTTCTCCACCCTTTTAAGCAGCTTATCTATGGTAAGGTTATCAGGACCGATTCCGTCCACGGGAGATATTACTCCCCCTAAAACATGGTATAAGCCCTTAAATTCCCTGCTCCTTTCAATAGCCGCCACATCCCTGGCATTTTCCACCACACAAATGATGCTCTGATCCCTGTGGGGGCTTCTGCAAATTCTACAGGGATCGTCATCAGTAAAATTACCGCAGATAGAACAGTTTTTTATTTTTCTTTTTGCATCTAAGATTGCTTCTGCCAGCTTTTCCGCATCTTCTAGAGTTCCACCTAAAATATGAAAGGCCAGCCTCTGTGCAGTTTTGGGACCAATCCCAGGCAGTTTATTGAGTTCTTCAACGAGTCTTGCCAAAGCTTCGGGATACTGCATAAACCTCACCTAAAAAAGCCCGGGAAAATTAAACCCGCCCGTAATTTTTCCCATTTCTTCATTAACCATTTCCTGTGCTTTCTTCAGAGCTTCATTTACCGCTGCCAGCACCAAATCCTCCAGCATTCCAATATCATCGGGATCTACAGCTTCAGGATCTATTTTTAATTCCAGAACCTCCTGCTTTCCATTGACTTTAACCTTAACGGCACCTCCTCCTGAGGACGCTTCTACCACTTTTTCCTCCAACTCTTCTTGGAGCTTGGCTAAACTGGCCTGCATTTTCTGCACCTGCTTCATCATCTTATTCATTTTACCCATGTTCACAAAAAATCCCCCCTACTAAAGGTTTTCATCCTTCAAATCAATCAGTTCTCCCTCAAATATTTCCAATGCTCTTTTAACTATATAATTCTCATCGGGAACCCTTCTGTTTCCCTGTTTTGTTTCCTGTTCTCCTTTCTGCTCTTCCAGAATAAAGGATACTTCTATGGGGCAGTTAAAATATTTCTTTAAAAGAGATTCAATAAACTTTTTGTTTTTTCCCTGCTCCACGGTCTCTTTGTGGAATTTGTATTTATCATCAAAGGATATGGTTAAAACTCCCCCGCTGTAGCTCTTTAGCATACCTTCTAATAAGAGAGCATGGAGAGAGATCCTCTTTTTCTTTATTAGGCCCATAATTTCCGGCCATTTGTCTCTGATAGTTTCAAAGTCCAGATCTTTTTCCCTTTGGGGTTCAGCTTCTTTTTTATCTTGAACATTTAATATATCTCTTCCCGCAGCAGAAGAAGTTTCTGCCTTCCTTTCTACTAATGCTGCTTTAGCAAACTTATCTGCTGCCGAAGCAATTTTACCCTCTGCCTTGGGAATACAAAGTGCACACAGTTTGATAACAGCCAGTTCTAAAATCAGCTGGGGCTGATTTGACCATTTAAGCTTCCTTTCGTAATCTGCAAGCTCTTCTGCCATTTTAAAAAAAATTTCGGCAGGAAACAAATCCGCCTGTTTTTTTATTTCCTCTAAAATTTCTTCATCATAATTAATCAAAGGGAGCCCCTGGTCGCCTGCAGCAGCAGCCAACAGAAGCCCCCGAATGTATTCCATAATGTCATTAAATATGTAGCTTATGTCGCGCCCCTGAGATACTAAGTCTTCTATGATTTCCACAGCTCCTGCTGCATTTCCTTCAAATACATCTTTCATCAGGTTCATTATTACTGAGTCATCTGCTTTCCCCAAAATCAGCTCCACATTTTCCTTAGAAAGCCCGTTTTCAGAAAATAGGGCGCACTGTTCAAAAAGGCTCAAAGCATCCCTTAAACTTCCCCCTGACATTTTCGCAATAAGACTTAATGCTTCGGCATCCGCTTTAATGCCGCTGTCAGCAGCTGCTTTTTTCAAATAATCCTCAATTTCTTTAGAACTTATACGTCTGAAATCAAATCTCTGGCATCGGGATAATATGGTTTCTGGGAGTTTATGGGGTTCCGTTGTAGCAAGGATAAAAATGGTTCTTTGGGGAGGTTCCTCAAGGGTTTTTAGAAGGGCATTGAACGCTTCTCCCGTAAGCATATGTACTTCATCCACTATGTAAACCTTAAACTTTTCTTCTGCAGGAACCAGCTTAGCCTTTTCTCTAAGCTCTCGTATCTCATCAATGCCTCGGTTGGAGGCTCCATCTATTTCCACCACATCCAAAGAGCTTCCCTTTCCGATCCTAATGCAGCTGGAGCATTGATTGCAGGGCTCAGAACCTTGAGGATCCAAACAGTTAACCGCTTTGGCGAGAATCCTTGCGGTGGTGGTTTTCCCAGTTCCCCTGGGACCGCAGAACAAATAGGCATGATTAACCCTACCCGTGGCTACTGCATTGCTTAAGGTTCTGCTTATATGGGGCTGTCCCACTATATCTGAAAATCTTGGGGGCCTAAGCCTGCGGTAAAGGGAAATGTATTCCCGCACAAAAAACACCTCTTAATAAAAATTAACTTAAAAATTAAAAAATTAACTTAAAAATTACTTGAAAATTAACTTAATAAAAATAAACGGCCGTGCACCTGCCCTCGAATCTGCCTTCCAGGCGCTGTCTGTGCAGTTAACTCAAACCAGGCACCCCTGCGGCACACGGGGTCAATCACTTACCGCTGCTTCCTTCCGGACCTGACGGGGTTCGTGATCTCCCGTTGCGCAGGACCCAGCTCTCATAGCCACTTACACAGGGCTGTCCCCAAAAGACAGACCCTCAGACAGGAATTCGACCCTGCTGCAGCGGATTGCAGGTTACAGGGCACCGCTACCTCCCCGTCTAGCACGGCCAATTTTAACAAAGAAAACTTATCAGTGATTAAATGGCTAGCAGTTTACTGCTAGCCATTTAACCTGGCGGAGAGAGTGGGATTTGAACCCACGAGGCGGGTTTGTGACCCGCCTACTCGCTCTCCAGGCGAGCGCCTTCAGCCAGACTCAGCCATCTCTCCACATCTGCCCTACAATTTAAATATCTTTTTAAATACCTTCTGGCGGAGAGAGTGGGATTTGAACCCACGAGGCAGGTTTTTGGCCCGCCTACTCGATTTCGAGTCGAGCGCTTTCAGCCAGACTCAGCCATCTCTCCACCTTAAAAACTATTTTTTATTTTTACTATCCTGCCGCCTTTCTTTAAAAAATTCTTTTAGAAGGAGGCGGCACTCGTCTTCCAAAATTCCTCCCAAAACTTCCATTTGGTGGTTAAAATCTCTGCACTCTGCTAGGTTAACCACCGTACCGGCCGCTCCAGCCTTGGGATCGGGCACCCCAAAAAAAAGCCTTTTTATTCTTGCCTGTATCATGGCTCCCACACACATGGGGCAGGGCTCTAGGGTAACATAAATATCTCCTTTACAAAGCCTCCAGTCCCCCAGCTCCTCTGCGGCTTTTCTTATGACCAATATTTCCGCATGGGCCGTGGGGTCCTTCAGCTTTTCCTTTTCATTATGTCCCTTAGCCACTACCCTGCCGTCAACAACAAGGACGGCGCCCACAGGAACTTCGCCCTGCTTCCCGGCTTTTGCGGCTTCTTCAAGGGCAATTTTCATAAAATATTCATGTCTGCTCAAAAAAATCACCTGGTGCGCCTGGGAGGACTCGAACCCCCGACACGAGGTTTAGGAAACCTCTGCTCTTTCCTCCTGAGCTACAGGCGCACAATATTGGTGCGCCCGGGAGGACTCGAACCCCCGCACCCGGATCCGTAGTCCGGTGCTCTATCCACCTGAGCTACGGGCGCACATAATGGCGGAGAGAGAGGGATTCGAACCCTCGGTACAGGCTTTATACCCGTACAGTCGCTTAGCAGGCGACCGCCTTCAGCCTACTCGGCCATCTCTCCGCAGACCATCATCTTTAAAGCTTCCATAAACTGCACTTGATATTATACAATAGTCAAATCAAAAAATCAAACGCCATTTAAAACTTAACCGCATACATCAATATCAAATCATTCTTTTATACCATCAGGTGAGTACTTAATTATATCAACATCTTCAATTGTAATCAAGCCAGCGTTTACCATCTCTTTTATCTTTGGAAGTATTTTCATTATTTTTTCTTCTCTGTCCACAATTTTTACAATAACGGGGAGATCAAAGGATAATCTCAGTATGTCCGCACTGCGGAGCTTGCTGTTTGCACCAAATCCTTCTATTCCCCTAATAACAGTAGCTCCTGCAAGACCCTCTTTTTTAGCAAGCATTACGATTTCTTTATAAAGAGGATTCCTCTTGTATTTATAAGACTCCCCTATGTATATGGACAAAATCTTGCCTTTGCCCTCTGATAAAGCCAAACTTAACTCTCCCTTCTTGTTTTTTAAATGGACCTTGCAAGCAGTGCTCCAAGCCAAACAGCAAAAAACCCTATCCCCACGCTTCCCAACAAATTAAACAATGCCAGATCAAGCATTCCCGTTTCAAACAGACGCAGGCTTTCATATTCTATGGAAGAAAAAGTTGTAAAAGAACCCAACACCCCTGCTGTTATAAATATTCTCCAGTGGGGATCAACATTCATCCTTTCAACCATAAATGTGCCTAAAAATCCAATTAAAAAGGCACCGATGATATTGACAAAAAATGTTCCATAGGGAAAATGGGTGCCATGTATTTTCTGAATAAAGCCGGAAACAATGTACCTCATCACTGCTCCTACGATGCCTCCCGCTGCAACCATTATATATTCCATAAGATCCCCCTCCCAAATTAAAAAAAGCTCCCAGAAAAACTAGGAGCCATCAACCCTTCGTTTGGGTAATTCTGGCGAGCCCCATCGCCTTTTTTATATTTTTATATAAAATACAAAAATTGGCGGAGGGGGTGGGATTTGAACCCACGCGCGGGAGTTACCCGCCTGGTGGTTTTCAAGACCACTCCCTTAAGCCGCTTGGGTACCCCTCCAACCTTCCTCAGCAGGTTATAGTATAGCACGGTAAACCAAAAGCTGTCAAACCCAGAGCTTCAATCAGATTTTGTAATTTTTGATATTCCCCCCATATAAGGCTGTAAAACTTTTGGAACAACAACGGATCCGTCTTCCTGCTGGAAATTTTCAAGTATTGCTGCAACTGTCCGTCCCACTGCCAGACCCGACCCATTCAAGGTGTGAACAAATCTGGGTTTGCCTCCATTTTTTGGCTTAAACCTAATATTAGCTCTTCTGGCTTGAAAGTCTTCAAAGTTGCTGCACGATGATATTTCCCTGTAATTACCAGAACTGGGCATCCAAACTTCCAGATCATAGGTTTTAGCAGAGCAGAAACCCAGATCTCCACTGCAGAGAATAACCACTCTGTAAGGAAGCTCCAGGAGTTGAAGTACCCTTTCAGCATCAGCAGTAAGGCTTTCCAGCTCTTCATAGGAGTTATCAGGGTGAGCAAACTTTACCAGCTCCACCTTATTAAATTGATGCTGCCTTATAAGTCCCCGGGTGTCCCTGCCGTGGGAACCTGCTTCCGCCCTGAAGCATGCGCTGTAAGCTGCATGTTTAATGGGAAGTTTTTCCTCAGGAATAATTTCTTCCCGATATAAATTAGTTACAGGAACCTCAGCTGTGGGAATTAGATAATAGTCCGTTCCCTCAACTTTAAACATATCCTCGCAGAACTTGGGAAGCTGTCCCGTGCCCACCATGCTATCGCTGTTCACCAAAAAAGGAGGGAAAATTTCTATATAACCGTGCTCCCTAGTGTGCAGGTCCAGCATAAAATTTATCAGGGCTCTTTCAAGAAGCGCTCCCAATCCTTTATAAAAGGTGAATCGGGCTCCTGTTACCTTTCCCGCCCTTTCAAAGTCAATTATATCCAGTTCCTCTCCTATATCCCAGTGGGGCTTAAAGGAAAAATCAAAGACTGGGGGTTCTCCCCAACGACGGACCACGGCATTATCCCTATCACAGGTTCCTTCGGGAACGCTTTCATGAAAAATATTGGGTATATTTAGAAGGATTTTATTAATATTTTCCTCGAGGTCCCTCAAAACATCATCTTTTTCCTTTATGTTATTGGAAACTTCCCTCATTTCTAAAATTTTATCCTGGGCATCTTGACCTTCTTTTTTAAGCCGGGCTATTTCTTCGGAAACCAGATTCCTTTTATTCTTGAGTGCTTCTACTTCCGCTAAAAGAGAGCGCCTTTCTTTATCCAAATCCAACAGATCATCAACTAAAGAAGGGTCTAACCCCCTGGCTTTCATTACTTTTTTTACAATTTCTGGTTTGCTCCTTATAAATTTGAGATCAAGCATGCTAACCCTCCTGACTAACAACCCCTGGTAATTCTGCAGTATTTAAACCATTTTCGGTATTTATGGTATATTATGGACCTTATAAAAGACAGACAATTCCCCCATATCAAGTAAAGTAAAAAACTAATTTACAGATAGACGTACTTCACACCTAAGATTCCGTCCATTTTTGATATTTCTTCAAGAATATCTTCGGGGACTTCAGAATCCACCGACAGGAACATAATAGCCTGTCCACCAGCGGACTCGCGGCCCACCTGCATCCCCGCTATATTTATGCCGTGATCGCCCAGTATTGTTGCTACTGGACCTACAATTCTCGGCTTATCAATATGGGGGACTACCAGCATATGCCCTTGGGGAACAGCATCTATGCTGAATCCGTCATACCTTACAATGCGGGGCTCACTGCTGAAAACGGTACCGCTTATGGTCTTTTTATCTTCTTTTGTTTCTACAGCTACAGAAATTAAATTGGTGTAATCTTTAGCTTCCAGGGTTTTGCTTTCATAAACCTTTATCCCGCGCGATTTCGCTATGTATGGAGCATTAATAAGATTTATGGAACTGTTGAGCATGGGCTCCAACAGGCCCCTCAAAAAGGAATTGGTTAAAATCCCCACTTCATAATTTACAATATCTCCAAAATATTGAATCTCTACTTTTTCAATGCCCCTCATTAGCTGGGAAAGAAGCTTGCCCATTTTATGGGAGAGTTCTAAATATGGGTTCAGCCTCTCCATTACTTCTGGACTAACTGAAGGCGCATTAACAGCGTTTTTAACCGCTTCACCCTTGTAGTATCTAACAATATCCTTAGCCACATCCACCGCAACATTTATTTGAGCTTCTTTAGTGGAAGCTCCGAGGTGAGGCGTAACCACTACATTTTTAAGTTCAAAGAGAGGGCTGTCTGTTCTTGGCTCATTTTCAAAAACATCAATGGCTGCTCCTGCCACTTTTCCTTCCTTTAGGGCTTCATAAAGAGCCTCCTCATCCACAATTCCCCCCCTGGCTACATTGATAATTCTAACACCCGGCTTCATAACAGCAATGGCATCTTTGTCAATAAGGTGCCTTGTATCATCGTTAAGAGGCAGATGAATGGTTATAAAATCTGCTTCTTTAAACAGGGTTCTGAGATCCACCAGCTTGACACCCAGTTTCTCTGCCCTTTCTGAAGAAACAAAGGGATCATAAGCCAAAACCTTCATTTCCATGGCCAGGGATCTTTTGGCAACCTCACTGCCTATTTTCCCAAGGCCCAAGATACCTAAAACTTTGTTGCGCAGCTCTACACCCATGTAGCTTTTTCTGTCCCAGGTTCCATTAATTAGAGCATTGTGGGCCTGGGGAATGTTCCTTGCCAGTGCCAGCATCATTGCCATGGTGTGTTCCGCTGCAGCTATGGTATTTCCTTCAGGGGCGTTAACCACAATGATTCCCTTTTCCGTTGCAGCATCCAAGTCGATATTATCCACCCCAACTCCTGCCCTGCCGATTATTTTCAGAGAAGCAGCTTTATCTAATATTTTCCTTGTAACTTTAGTCTGACTGCGGACAATAAGAGCATCATAATCTCCAATAATTTCTGCAATTTCATCCTCAGACAGGCCGGTTTTTATATCTACTTTTATACCGGCTTCCTGCAAAACTTCTACTCCTTTCTCCGACACGGAATCCGTTATAAGTACCCTCATTTTTTAACCTCCCCTTCTAAGAACTTCCTCAGCGGCATGCACGCCAGCCCCAATTTCAATATCATAGCCGAGGCGGTAAAGAGTAATTTCCAGGGCTGTTATACCTGCCAAAAGATCAAGACCATCAACATACCCTAAATGTCCAATTCTGATAATTTTTCCGCTAAGCTTACCCTGACCCTTAGCAATAACCACATTATAATCCTCCAAAAGCCTGTTTACGATGTCCTTATCGCTGAGTCCTGGAGGAACTTTAATTGCCGACACTGCTGGAGATGCAGCCCAGCGGGGTGCCAGCATTTCAAGGTTTAAAGCTTCAGCAGCAGCCCACACCATATTTTTGTACATTTCATGGCGCTTAAATATATTTTCAAGCCCTTCCTCCAAAATAATTTTTAATGATTCCTTCAGTCCAAACATTAATGATAATGCCGGAGTGAAGGGTGTCTGCCCTTTTTCATAAAACTTCTTAGCAAGGCGCAGGTCAAAATAGAATCGGCTGGCTGTTGCTTTTTCCACCATTTCCCAAGCTCTCTCGCTTACACTGAGAGCTGTCAGTCCTGGAGGAATCATGAAAGCCTTCTGGGAGCCGGAGATTACAATATCAAGATCCCAATTGTCAACCTGCAGATCCGCAGCAGCAAGGCCGCTTATGGCATCCACTACCAGCAGTGCTGGATGGTTTCCCCTGGCTTCGCTCACTGCTTTTACATCATTGAGAACGCCGGTAGAAGTTTCATTATGCTGTAAAAATACGGCTTTAATAAGGTGCCCTTTATCCTTTTCAAGATGAAAAGCGACGTCGTCAGGATTAATGGGCTTTCCCCACTCGTATTCGATAACCTCTACATCCGCTCCAAAAGCCCTGCAGATCTGAACAAACCTTTCTCCAAAGGACCCGTTGGATACTATCAGAACCTTATCCCCAGGACAGATAATATTGGAGACAGCAGCCTCCATACCTCCCGTACCCGATGCAGTAAGAATAAAAACATCATTGGTGGTTTGAAAAACCTTTTTAACACCTTCTGTTATTTCAAACAGCAGCTCTTTGGCTTCTGGGCCCCGGTGATTGATCTGCTGAGCCGCCATAGCCCTCATAACCCTAGGAGGAACTTGGGTGGGGCCGGGAAGAAGCAATATTTGTTTTTCCCACATTTCCTTAAAAACCTCTCCTCTCCCTTAAGGTTGTACTAAATTAAATAAAACCCCTCGATACCCATAATATGTCCATGGGACGAGAGGTTTTTCCCGCGGTGCCACCCTGATTGCTCGTTAAAAAACGAGCCCCTTAATGCGTATAACGGCATTGCCGGAATAGCTTGTTTCGGCCTAAGGGCCGAATTTTTCGCTACCCGCTCCGGAATGCTTTTCAGAAAGCCTCCGTGTTGGTTCGCAGCTTCCACCAACTCTCTGTAACGGTAAACTTCCCTACTCTTTTCCATCATAGCGTTTCTCATAATTCAATTGTTAATTTTCATAAGGTTATAGTACAACAGGGGTTTTAAAATTTCAACATCCAAAGGCAAATTTTTATGGGGTTTCAATAATTTCCAGAAAATACTTATGTACCCTGGGATCATCTGTAAGCTCCGGATGAAAAGCACAGGCTAAAATTTTTCCTTTTTTAACCATTACTATTCTATCACCATAGGCAGCTAAAACTTCAACACTGCTGCCCACTCTCTCCACATAAGGAGCTCTAATAAAAACGGCCCTAAAAGGAGCTTCTCCCAATGCTTTTATCTTCAATTCCTCTTCAAAACTATCCACCTGTCTTCCGAAGCCGTTCCTTACCACTTCCATTTCAAGGAGGCCAATCCTCGGTTGGTCGCTGCCCTTAATTTTATCAGCTAAAAGAACCATGCCTGCACAGGTGCCGAGGATGGGAAGACCTTTTTGTCCCATTTCCCTTATGGGTTCCAACAAACCATATTCCGCCATTAGTTTGCCGATGGTGGTGCTTTCTCCCCCTGGAATTACTAGAGCGTCTATACCTTCCAGGTGTTCCGGCTTTCTAACTTCTGTGCTTGAAGCACCCAATTTATCCAGCATTATGCTGTGTTCCCTAAAAGCTCCTTGAAGAGCAAGTACTCCAATTTTTATACCCATATAAAATGCCTCCTACCAGCCCCTATCCTGAAGTTTTTCCTGTTCTGAAAGCGTTCCTATATCTATGCCTTTCATAGGCTCACCTATATCCTTTGACACTTCCGCAAGGATTTTGGGATCATTGTAATGGGTTGTAGCTGCAACTATTGCTTTAGCCCTGGCAGCGGGATCCTTCGACTTAAATATTCCTGAACCCACAAAAATGCCATCGGCGCCCAACTGCATCATCAGAGCAGCATCCGCTGGAGTTGCTATTCCTCCCGCGGCAAAGTTTACAACAGGCAGCTTTCCTTCTTCAGCAACTCTGCAGACCAGCTCATAAGGAGCAGCCATTTTCTTAGCTGCAGCCATAAGCTCGCTCTTGGGCATATTTTGAAGAGCCCTTATTTCGCTCATAATCTGCCTCATGTGCCTTACAGCTTCAACTACGTTACCGGTTCCTGCCTCCCCTTTGGTACGGATCATTGCAGCTCCTTCCCCGATGCGCCTGAGAGCCTCACCAAGATTACGGGCACCACACACAAAGGGAACTTTAAAGGCATGTTTGTCAATATGGTTTTCTTCATCCGCTGGGGTCAGCACTTCACTTTCATCTATATAGTCCACCCCAAGAGCCTCCAATATTTGAGCCTCCACAAAATGTCCTATTCTAACCTTTGCCATAACCGGAATGGTTACTGCATCCATTATTTCCAGAATAACCTTTGGATCTGCCATCCTGGCCACTCCACCTTCAGCTCTTATATCGGCAGGAACCTTTTCCAATGCCATAACGGCACATGCTCCTGCTTCTTCCGCTATTTTCGCCTGTTCCGGGGTAGTAACATCCATAATTACCCCGCCTTTAAGCATTTCAGCCAGTCCCTTTTTAACTGTCCATGTCCCTTTTTCAGGCACTTCCCATTCCTCCCGAAATTCATTAGTGATGCTGTAGTTTCTTTAAATAAAATACAGCACTATTCAGCCAGTCCCTTTAGCTTTGCTAAAAAATTTTACTACATCCCCATTAATTAAACAAGAAACTTATTATTCCCTCTGCTCCTCAACTTCCTGGGTAGTCTTGGGCATAAGTCTTGCAACGCTCACAACCCTATCATCATCATCCAGTCGTATCAGCCTAACACCTTGTGTGGAGCGGCTCTGCCTTGGGATACCAGAAATCTCCTGGCGGTTTATTATCCCCTTTTGGGTAATAAGCATCACTTCATCCTGTTCCTTTACAGTTTGAACAGCTGCCAGATAGCCGTTCTTATGGGTCACTTTTAAAGTGATGATTCCCTTTCCTCCCCTTCCCTGCTTCCTATAGTCCTGGGAAGGAGTGCGCTTTCCATAGCCCTTATGGGTTACCACCAAAATATCCGTGCCCGGGCGGATGAGTTCCAGTCCCACAACAGTATCCCCTTCTTTAAGGCTGATCCCCTTAACACCGCGGGCTGTTCTGCCCATAGCTCGAACTTCCTCTTCACTGAATCTTATGGCCAATCCCATTTTTGTGGCAAGGATAACATCCTGCCTACCGTCAGTAAGTTTAACTCCTATAAGCTCATCTCCTTCTTCAAGATTAAGGGCTCTGATTCCGTCCCGTCTAGAAGTGTTGTACTCCAGCAGCTCTGTCTTCTTAACAAATCCTTTTTGCGTTGCCATAAATAAATATCTGTCCTTAACAAATTGTCTGATGGGAATTACCGCCGTAATCCACTCATTCTGTTCAAAGTAAAGAAGATTTACTATGGCCTGTCCCCTTGCCTGACGGCCTGCTTCTGGAATTTCATGAACCTTAAGCCTGTAGCACTTACCCTTGTTGGTAAAGAAAAGGAGGTAGTGATGGGTATTGGCAATAAATATATGCTCCACCGTGTCATCCTGGGCGGTGGTTATACCAACAATTCCCTTTCCACCCCGTTTTTGACTTTTGTATGAGGAAAGGGGCATTCTCTTTATATATCCCTTATGGGTTATGGTTATCACCACATCTTCTTCGTGAATAAGATCTTCAATATCTATTTCGTTTTCCGCTGCAGTAATTTGGGTTCGCCTGGGATCTCCGTACTTTTCCTTCATCTGAAGGAGATCTTCCTTTATAACACCCATCAAAAGGTTTTGATCTGCTAAAATCTTCTTAAGATATTCAATGGTTTTTAAAAGTTCCTGGTATTCCTCTTCTAATTTTTCCCTCTCTAGTCCCGTAAGTTTCTGAAGCCTCATATCTAATATTGCCTGAGCCTGCTTTTCCGTCAAAGAAAACTTTTCCATAAGACTGTTTCGGGCAGTGGGAATGTCTTTAGAACTCCTGATAATTTTTATCACAGCATCAAGATTCATGAGAGCAATTCTCAGGCCTTCTACAATATGAGCCCTTTCCTCAGCTCTGCGGAGCTCATATTGAGATTTTCTGGTAACAATATCTTTTTGATGCTCAAGATAGTGAACCAGTATATCCTTTAAGCTTAGGGTTTTTGGTTCTCCGTCCACAAGGGCCAAAAGAATTATTCCGAACTTCTCCTCCAGCTGTGTGTGTTTGTAAAGCTGATTTAAAATAACCTTAGGATTTACTCCTCTCCGCAGCTCAATGGTTACCTGAAGACCTTTACGGTCGGACTCATCTCTGAGATCGCTTATTCCATCTATCTTCTTATTCCTCACAAGCTCTGCTATTTTTTCAATAAGCCTTGCCTTGTTTACCTGATAGGGGATTTCTGTAATATAAATGCAGGACCTGCCGTTCTCCAGCTCTTCTATGGTGGCTTTAGCCCGAACCACTATGCTTCCTCTGCCCTTTTGGTAGGCCTCCTCTATTCCCCGGCGGCCCATAATTATGCCGCCCGTAGGAAAATCCGGACCCTTGATGGCAGTCATCAGTTCTTTAGGAGTTGCATCAGGATTTTCTATGATCATTATCAGAGCATCAATTACCTCTCCCAGATTATGGGGCGGAATATTGGTGGCCATGCCCACTGCTATTCCCGATGAACCATTTATAAGGATGTTGGGTATCCTTGAGGGCAGTACCGTTGGTTCCTTTAATGACTCATCATAGTTGGGAACAAAATCAACGGTTTCTTTATCAATATCCCTAAGCATTTCCATGGCGATAGGGGAAAGTCGGGCTTCCGTATATCTCATGGCGGCAGCGGCATCTCCGTCAATGCTGCCAAAATTTCCATGTCCATCTATCAATGGGTAGCGGATGGAAAAATCCTGTGCCATTCTCACCATGGCATCGTAAATAGCCGCATCGCCGTGGGGATGGTATCGGGCCATAACATCTCCAACTACACGGGCTGACTTTTTATATGGCTTGTCAGGGGTCATCCCGGCTTCATACATGGCATACAGTATTCTTCGATGAACGGGTTTCAGTCCATCCCTCACGTCGGGAAGAGCCCGCCCCACAATTACGCTCATGGCATAATCTATATATGATTTTTTCATTTCATCTTCAAGGCGTATTGGAATTACCTTACCTTTATCCAGCAATTGACTGCACCCCTTTAAATAAATACAAAGCAATTAACAATATATTATACTAGAAATAAACATAAAAACATCCTGCTTTTTTATGTGTTCAGGTCTTCCCTTTTCTTTTGTAATCTTCTTGCTTTTCGATTCAGTGCTTCCCTTAATTCTTCCTCTGTATTCGACATTTCCCCTGACTGTATTCTTATGAGAAGATCTCTTAAAAATTTTTTAACCTGAGGGCCCTTACCCAGAACTTCTGCTGCTTCTTTCCCTCTAATGACAAGCTCCTCTTCATAAAAGGGAATGCTTTTTAAAACATTTTTTGCCGATTCCATAATTTCATCCAGCTGTGAAAAATTGGGATTCACCATCCCTCCCTTTATATCCGCTCTGCACAGCGTTAAAAGCTGCCAAAGCGCGGTGGAAAGTTCCTGTTGGGACTTAAAATTTAATGATTGCTTCCGAAGCCATTTTATTAGAGACTTTTTATCAGGGTTGGGAAGAGTCATATGATTTTTTACCAGCCAGCAGACCCTATTTTTTACTGACTGGGATACCTTTAGCCTGGTTAAAATCTCTTCCGCCATTTGTGCACCTTTTTTATCGTGCCCCCAATCCGAAAGCTCTCCACGTTTGTTTACTCCCCTGATTCCAGGAAGTCCTTTAGCTACATCGTGGAGAAGAGCAGCCCAGCGTAGGATAAGATCTGAAGGGGTATTATCTATTACTGCAAGGGTGTGTTTCCATGCGTCCAGAGTATGATATCGTCTGCTCTGTTCAAGATCCACCAGATGATAAAGCTCCGGCAGCACATCCACATGCTTTTCCTCTCCCTCTCCCCGAGAAAGGCACTGGGTACCAGCTAAACCCGTTTTTAAAAGCATGTCCATTCCCTTGGAAGCATAAGGAGCCACAAGGATTCTTTCCAATTCTCCCCTTACCCGCTCGACGCTCAACCCCTTTACTCTATGAAGGGCTTTGGGAATGGCTCTGTATGTCTGCTCATCAATCTCAAAACCCAGCTGAGCAGCAAACCTAACAGCCCTGAAGGGCCTAAGACCATCTTCCTTAAATCTCTCCTCAGGATCGCCCACAGCTCTAATAATACCTTTTTCAAGATCCTTTCTGCCTCCAAAGGGATCTATAATATTTCCCTTTAAATCCATTGCCATGGCGTTAATGGTAAAATCCCTGCGGGAAAGGTCTTCCATTATATCACTTGTATATTCCACATACTCCGGCCTATGGCTGTGGCTGCCGTACGCTTCCTTTCTTGCGGTAGCCACTTCATAGGGTTTATCATCAACCACTAAAATCAAAACCCCAAAGGTAGCTCCTATTTTTTTTACCTTCCATCCCTTTTCTAAAGCAGTACTTTCAACTTCTTCTGGAGGTGCCAAGGTAAGAATGTCAATATCATGCTGGGGAAGTCCCAGAAGCAGATTCCTTACAGCACCTCCTACAATGTAGGACTTATATCCCCTTTCTTCCAATGCCTTTAATATAAGCTTTGCCCTTTCCACTTTTAACGCCCCTACTTTTATTTATTTCCATATACAACCCTATCAATAATAAAGAGAGCTTTCAAGCTCCCTTCTGCACAGCACATCAACCAAAACTGAATAATAAATTCTACACCACGGAAAAATATTTCTAAACATGGGTTAGGAGAAAAATTTTTATGGATGAAAAGGATTTGGTTTTACGGCTCAATTGGTTCTTCAGTCTGGAAATAACCCAAGTTGAAAATTACCTGGCCCAGAGCAGAGCTGTTAAAGACGAATATATCTCAAAAGGGCTGGAAAGGGTAGCTTCCATAGAAGAAGGTCATGCGGATAATATTAGAAGCCTAATAATTGGTCTGGGGGGAAAACCAAAAATCATCAGCGATGTAATCTTTCCCATTTTGGGTTCCGCAGCAGGAAAAATTTTATCTTTACCCAATGTTTCTTCAATGATGAAGAAAAATATAATGGTGGAAGCTAAAGCTGTCCAGGACTACCAGGAGTTAATAAACAAACTTGAGAAGCATAAGGAAAAATATCTTCATGTGATCCAAACGTTGAAATACAACTTAATTGATGAGGACCTCCATTCATCCTGGTTTTATCAGATAACTCAGCACCACAATAATCCCTGCTGGCCCCTAAGTCCCCAGCTTAACAAAATTCTTACTTAAATATCCAGGTTCTGCACTTCTTTGGCATGAGCCTCAATAAACCTTCTTCTGGGCTCCACCCTATCCCCCATTAAAATGGTAAATATTTCATCAGCCTTCTGGGCATCCTCCAAAGTTACCTTAAGAATGTTACGGGTCTCTGGATTCATTGTGGTTTCCCATAGTTGAGTGGGATTCATTTCCCCAAGACCCTTATACCTCTGTATTGAATACCCCTGCCTTCCTATCTCATTTAAAAGCTTTTCCAGCTCTTCATCATTGTAAAGGTAATATTCTTTTTTGCCCTTTGTAACTTTATAAAGAGGCGGCTGGGCAATATATACATAACCCTTTTCTATTAGAGGAGTCATATATCTGTATAAAAAAGTCAGAAGAAGAGTCCTTATGTGGGCCCCATCCACATCTGCATCGGTCATAATAATAAGCTTGTGGTAACGGGCTTTATCAATTTCAAACTCACTGCCGACTCCTGTGCCCATGGCTGTAATAATAGCCCTAATTTCTTCATTGTTTAGAATTTTATCAACCCTAGATTTTTCTACATTTAGAATTTTTCCCCTTAAGGGAAGTATAGCCTGAAACCTGCGGTCCCTTCCCTGTTTAGCAGAACCTCCTGCCGAATCTCCTTCCACCAGAAACAGCTCACATTTTGAAGGATCCTTAATGGAGCAGTCAGCAAGTTTTCCAGGAAGGGATGTTATTTCCAGCGCAGATTTTCTCCATGTAAGTTCCTTTGCTCTTCTTGCAGCCGTTCTTGCCCTCGCTGCCAATATTGCTTTATTTACAATTGCCCTTGCAACTTTTGGATTTTCTTCCAGATAACTGCTTAAAAAATTACCCACTATGCTGTCCACTATTCTTCTTACTTCAGGATTCCCCAGCTTCATCTTTGTCTGCCCCTCAAACTGGGGCTCAAAAACCTTAACGCTTACTACTGCTGTTAGCCCTTCCCTAATATCTTCACCTAAAAAGTTTTCATCTTTTTCCTTGAGGTACTTGTATCTTCGAGCATAGGAATTTATAACCCTTGTTAGGGCAGTTTTAAAACCTACTTCATGGGTACCCCCTTCTCGGGTATGAATGTTATTGGCAAAGGAAAGCACATTTTCCACATAACCATCATGGTACTGCATAGCAATTTCTACCAGCACATCATTCTCTTCTCCTTTTATATAGATGGGCTGATGGAGTACTTCTCTATTTCTGTTAATGTGCTTGACAAAATCAACTATTCCCCCGTCCTGCTTGTATACAACTTTAAAATTTTTTCTCTCATCTTTTAAAGTAATCCTAACTCCCCTGTTGAGAAAAGAAAGCTCTTGCAGCCTTTCTCCCAAAATGTCAGTATCAAAATTAATTTCATCAAAAATTTTTGGATCAGGATAAAAAGTTATTTTTGTCCCAGAATGATCTGCTTCTCCTACAATTTTCATTGGTCCAAGGGGTTTGCCCCTTTTAAACTCCTGACGGTAGACTTTTCCATCCCTGTATACCTCAGCTATAAGCCTTTCTGAAAGGGCGTTGACCACAGACAGACCAACACCATGAAGCCCACCGGCAACTTTATATCCACCACCACCAAATTTAGCCCCAGCATGAAGCATGGTAAGGGCCACTTCTAGTGCCGGCTTTCCGGTCTTCTCATGTATATCTACGGGAATCCCTCTTCCATTATCCTTAACGGTAACGGAATTATCTTTATGAATCATTATCTCAATGGTATCGCAGGCTCCGGCCTCCACCTCATCAATGCTGTTGTCTACTAATTCAAAAACCAAATGATGAAGACCCCTAATACCTGTACCGCCAATATACATGCCCGGCCTTCGCCTTACATGTTCTAGCCCCTCTAGTACCTGTATTTTATTGGCGTCATAAGCTGCCTTTTTTTCCTCGACTCCTGCCAAACAGGGCACCTCCCAAATTCAGCTGTTTTCACAAAGTATAATTCTAAGCAGAAATAAATAAATAATAACATAATAACAACATAAAGGAAGTATAACCAAAATCAGCTCACAATAAATCAAATAAACCAAATAAACAATAGCTAATTAATCATATTACTTAATATTTAAATTCCCTATCCCTTTTTGTAAGGGTACCTGATGAAATTGTCGATAAATATATCCCTTTGTCGGTGATTATGCAGGATTTAAATTTACCGTCTTTTTTTGTTTCCTTAACCATGCCGTCTACTTTAGCAAGCTGTAGAAACTCCCTGGTAATTGGAGAAGATTGAGCAGAATTGAGATTAATAATTGCAATAAGCTCATTTTTAGGAATAATTACATCCCCGCCAATGTGAATGAACATCATAAATCCTCCCTTATCCTGCTTATCTTTTTTATTGTACCATCAATAATTTCCCATAGATAAACATTTTTTAAAAATTTGTCTAATAATATTCCCGAATCTGCAGCCGTTATAAAGGCCTGTGAACTGGAAAGCATCTGAAAAAAAAGCCTTCTTTTTTCGGCATCCAGCTCCGACATAACATCATCCAAAAGCAAGATAGGGGACTCCCCTGTATTTTTCTTTATAAATTCAGCCTCCGCCAGCTTTAAGGCTAAAACAGCCAACCGCTGCTGACCTTGGGAGCCAAAATCCCTAATGGGTTTTCCATTCAAAAAAAAACTTATGTCATCCCTATGGGGTCCCACAGTAGTAAAGCCCAACTTCCTGTCTCTATCCCTATTTTTCTCAAGTTCCCGTAAAAATGCTTTTTTTATTTCCTCTTCTTCCATTAAAATTGAAGCATTCTTGAGGGACGCTTTATATTCCATTTTCAAAACCCACTGTCCCTCTGTTAAACAGCTGTATATTTCCGACACTATCCTGCTTAGAATTTCCACCACTTTCATCCGCTGAATAATAATTTTTGCCCCATATCGGGCCAGCTGTTCTTCCCAAACCCAAATATCTGTGTTTTTTACATCTTTTAAGAGGGTATTCCTATTTCTAAGAATGTTTTGGTACCTGCTGAAATAATGATAATAGGTTGGAATACCCAAAATCATCTGTCCATCAAGGTACTTTCGTCTGGCCGCAGGGGAACCTTTGACAATGAAAAGATGATCAGGATAAAAAATTACTATTTTTATTTTTCCAATCATTTGTGAAAGGTTTTTACATTTAATACCGTTTATGTACGCTTCTTTTGCTTCTCTATTTCTATCGTAGGTCAGCTTAACTTCAAAACTTCCTTCTAGTGATTCAACCCATGCCCTTATTGAGTAGTAGGAACTATTATAATTTACCAAATCTTTATCCCTTTTAGTCCTAAAAGATTTTCCAAAGGAACAGCAGTAAATGGATTCAAGAAGGTTTGTTTTACCTTGAGCATTTTTTCCAATAAAAAGATTTATGAAATTTCCAAATTCTGCTTCCTCATTTAAAAAATTTCTGAAGTTAATAAGGGAAAGTTTTTTTAAATACAAAAAAAACACACCTCTTATTTAAGGCTGCTTTTAAATTTCTTTAGGCGATCTCACAACCTTTAATTTCACATCATTGAACTCAACCACATCCCCCGGCTTTAACTGCCTGCTTCTTTTTTTTTCTATAACGTCATTAACTTTAACCAACCCGCTCTGTATGATCATTTTTGCCTGTCCGCCCGTTTCCACTATTCCTGACCACTTTAAGAACTTATCAAGGGAAATGGTTTCGGTATTTATCTCTATCTCCCTTTCTTCCAAATCAGATCCCCTTCCTTTTTCTATAATTTTTACTGTATCCTCACAGGCAGCACTAAATAAAGATAGCTGTCTCCTTCAGAAGGCTTTATCACCGCAGGGCTTAAAGGTCCTGTAAACTCAATTCTTGCTGTTTCAGAATTTAAAACCCTTAAAACTTCCAGTAGGTATCTCGCATCAAAAGCTATTTCCAGATCTTCCCCTTCCTTCTTTAATAGGGGAAGAAATTCCATAACCTCTCCCACATCATTGGAAAAAGAGAATATACTCATACTATTATCTTTTATATTGATTCTAACAATTCCTTTCCCTTTATATTCTCCATAAGAAACTAAAGAAGCTCTGCTCAAAGAATCATATAAACTTCCTATTTCTACCTCCACTAAAGTTTTATAGCTTTCAGGAATAACATCTCTAAAACTGGGAAACTGTCCATCAATGAGCTGTGATTGAACCACCACATCACCGCATTTAAAGCATGCTTTGGTCTCTGTAAAACCAATTTTTATTTCTTCTTGGGCTTCACCCATCAGCCTTGCTGCCTCATTAAGGGCTCGTGAGGGAACCACAACTTCACTTAGATCTTTGTTTAATTTTTGGATGTTTACGCTCACCTTTTTTAAGGTAAGCCGGTGGCTGTCAGTTGTAGCCATGGTAAGAAATTTTTCTTCACTATTCAGTTCTAAATGAATTCCTGTAAAAATGGGCCTAGATTCATCTTTCGCCACAGCTATGGAAACCTGCTTTATGCTTTCAGAAAATAGAAGGGGATCAACAGCTAAATTGTATTCCACAGGCTCCTTTTCATCCTCGGGAAACTCTTCCACTTCAAAAAGATTAAGTTTAACTATAGAATCGCCATACTTCATAAATAATCTCTTTCCATCATTTTCAAGTCCCAATTCAATCTCCTCATCGGGAAGCCTTTTAACAAGATCCACAAAATATCTAGCTGGAATAACAGCTTTTCCTTCTTCCTTTACTTGAGTACTTAAGCCGTATTTAATTCTAAGTTCCATATCTGTTCCTTCCAAATAAATTTTTTCTTTAGAAGCCTGAAGTAAAATACCAGTAAGAATGGGTATGGTGCTTTGAGAAGCCACAGCTCTATAAACGCTGTTAACTGCGTTTTGGAGATCTCTCTGCTGGCATATAATATGCATAAATTTCATCTCCCTTTTTTCTTTTATTTCAGGAAGGTAATTAAAGAAGAGTTAATTAAAGGTAATGTTGTGCTCTGGAATTTTTATGGTGTTTTTTGTTTTTTTCTTTTTTTACTTTAAGTTAGATAACAAAAGAGGAGTAGTAATAGTAATAATAGTGGTGGTGGATATGTGGAAAAAGGGGTATAAATTCTGGCTCTTTTGGCTTTAAGCATGTGAAACAAATGTGGTTAAGAATAAAAAACTAGGAGGAAAGCTTTGTGATTTGATCTTTTAGGTGATCAATTTCTTCTTTAAGTGATGGGTTTTTGAGAACCTCCTTAGCGATTTTATCACAAGCGTGAATTACAGTGGTATGATCCCTTCCCCCAAACTTGCTTCCAATGGTAGGAAGAGAAGCGTCAGTGAGTTCCCTTGATAGATACATGGCAATCTGCCTTGGAAAGGCAACGGAACGGTTTCTTTTTTTAGATTTTAATTCCGATACGTTGATCTTGAAGTATTCAGCAACTTTTTCCTGAATGAGATCAATTGTAATGGGTACTGGTTTTCTTTTTGGAATAATGTCCTGGAGAATTTTTGCTGCAAATTCCACGTCTATTTCTTCATTGGTTATGGAAGCATAGGCTGCTACTTTAAGAAGTGCTCCTTCAAGCTTGCGTATGTTTGTATGAATATTATCGGCTATGTATTCCATAACTTCATCGGGCAGTACTATTTTTTCAAGTTCTGCTTTCTTTTTTAAGATGGCCAGGCGGGTTTCATAATCAGGAGGCTGGATATCCGTAATTAATCCCCACTCAAAACGGGATCTAAGCCTGTCTTCTAAAGTTGGAATTTCTTTTGGCGGTCTATCGCTGGAAATAATAATCTGTTTGTTAGCCTCGTAAAGGGTGTTGAAAGTGTGGAAAAATTCTTCTTGAGTTCGTTCTTTCCCCGCTAAAAATTGAATATCATCAATTAGTAAAACATCAATGTTTCTATATCTATCCCTAAACTCGGTGGTTTTATCGTCGCGGATAGAATCAATGAGTTCATTGGTAAATTTTTCTGAACTGACATATAAAACCCTGTAGTTGGATATATTGGTGATAACATGGTGACCGATGGCATGCATGAGGTGAGTTTTTCCTAAGCCTACTCCCCCGTATATAAAGAGGGGGTTGTAAGCATGTGCAGGTGCTTCTGCAACAGCAAGGCATGCAGCATGGGCAAACCGGTTGCTGTTTCCAATAACAAAGGTGTCAAAGGTATATTTGGGGTTTAAATGAGCGGAAGTTATACCTTTAGCTTCCAATGTAAGGGAGCTTTTTGGTAGAGAAAAGTTCCCAGGTTTTTGGAGTGTTGTGAATATAATGTGTACTTCTTCCTTTAAAATTTTCTCAAGGGTGCTCTGAATCAAATTATAGTAGCGGGCTTCCAGCCATTCCTTCGCAAATTCATTGGGCACGAAAATAACTGCTCTGTTGTTTTCCAAGCTGAGAAGCTGGGTGGGTTTTAGCCATGTTTCGAAGCTTGTTCTGTTTATTTCCCTTTTAAGGATGTCAAGGGCAAGTTTCCAAAGGGTTTCAAGGCTTAAGGACATAAAAATTCCTCCCGGGATAGTTAGTGAATTATTTGTGAAGTATTTGGTGAAAAAAAATGAAGGGGGAAAGGAATGTTTAGCTTAAATGACTTAAAATAAGGTGTAAAATAAACGAGAATTTTAAGAAAGAAAGTCGATTTTGGATGCTCTTATAATAGCAAAATTTATCCACATATTCAAAGCAATAAGGATGTTGAAATTCAGGAAAAATGGAAACAATTTATTAAATTGTGGATAAATTCAAAGCCGAGTTTATGTTTTGCTTGACATTTAGATACAGCATAGATATAATTTTAGTGTATTTTTTGGGTAATACTGTATATTTGAGGATTAGAGGGGGCAAAAACCATGAAAAGAACATACCAGCCCAATAGAAGAAAGAGAAAAAAAGTTCACGGGTTTAGAAAGAGAATGAGAACAAAAAGTGGAAGAAAAGTCCTAAGTAGAAGGAGAGCAAAGGGAAGAAAGGTTCTCAGTGCATAAATAAAGGCCGCGAAAGTGGCCTTTTGGAATAATTAGGGAGTATATTGAGTAGATTATAAAAAATTGTTAAATGAAAAAATTTTTTAGATCCAGGAGCATGGGTTGTGCTTAAAAAGAGCTTAAGAATTAGAAAAAATGCTGATTTTAGGAGGGTTTACAGAGCGGGTAAAGCTGTCCCCGGAAAATTTTTAGTGCTGATATTTAAAGAAAATGGGGTCGGTATAACCCGTTTTGGTTTTTCTATATCCAAAAAAATTGGAAAAGCTGTGGTTAGAAATAGGGTAAAAAGAGTCTTAAGTGAAATATGCAGGCTTCATTTAGGAGAGGTTAAGGAAGGATATGATATTGTTTTCATAGGAAGAAGCAGTGTGGGAAAAGTAGGTTTCAAGGATTTGGAAAAGGAATTTTTTAAACTTATTAAGAAAGCCGGCCTTTATAGGGAAAATAAAGGCAATGGGAATGAAAAGGAATGAAAGATGCAAAAAAAGCAGTTATAAAAATTATAAATGCTTATCAGAAATATGTTTCACCCCTTTTTCCTAAAAGCTGCCGTTTTTACCCAAGCTGCTCCCAATTTGCTGTTATATCCATAGAGAGTTATGGAATCATTTTGGGTATTTACTTAAGCGTTAGGCGTATCCTTAAATGCCATCCCTTTAATCCTGGGGGTATAGATTTTCCTGAGGCGTATGAGGATGATTTTTTCTTTAGGATGATAGAAAGGACGTTAAGTAGGTTTAGAATAATAATGAGTGGTAATCATTCCCTTTAATTTAGATTGGGAGGTGAATTCTGCAGGGCATCCGGTGGGCAAATTGGTACTTGCCGGATCGCAGGAATAATATGATTAATGCCATAGTTGATTTTTTTGGGCGGCTGCTGCAGTTTTTTTATCTATTAACAAAACAGGTTGGTATACCAAACTATGGGCTGGCAATAATAATTTTTACTTTTTTTGTTAAGCTAATTTTATTTCCCCTTACAAAGAAACAGTATACTTCAATGGCAAAAATGCAGGAAATACAGCCAGAATTAAGAAGAATTCAGCAGAAGTATAAGAATAACCCTGAAAAGTCTCAGCAGGAAATGCTTAAACTCTATCAGAAGCACGGTGTTAATCCCTTTGCCGGCTGCCTGCCTATACTGATTCAGCTTCCCATTTTGCTGGCGCTTTTTAAGGCCTTAAAAGACTTTTTTGATCCCGTAAAACATCCTGATTTCGTCAATATTGAAAAGGCAAGTTTTTTGTGGGTTCCCAATCTTGGCAGTCCTGATCCAATCATTCTTCCAATTTTGGTTGGATTAAGCACCTTTGCCCAACAGCTGGTATCCATGAGGATGGGAGCAGTGGGCGGAACGGGAGATCAAACTCAGAGGATTCTTCTCTATTTTATGCCTGTTTTTATTGGATATATAAGCAGAAGTTTTCCTGCAGGACTGGCTCTTTATTGGGTTATGTACAGTTTATTTGGTATAATTGAACAGATATTGATAAAAAGAAAGACGGTGGTGGTAAAGGAGGAAGCCGGTAAAAAATGAACAGTGTTGAGGCAACGGGTAAAACCGTAGAGGAGGCAATAGAAGCAGGGCTTAAGATTTTGGGTGTGGAAAAGGATTGTGTTAATGTTGAAATTTTAGAGGAACCAAGCAGGGGTTTATTTGGGATAATTGGAACACGTCAGGCAAGGGTGAAGTTGAAATTAAAGTTGGATGCGAAACAGCTGGCGGAAGAATTTATTAAAGACGTTTGTAGCAAAATGGGTCTTGATGTTTCGGTGCAGCACGAAAAAAGAGGAGAATACCATTATTTTTACATCAACGGAAGGAATTTGGGAATTCTTATTGGAAGAAGAGGGGAAACCCTTGATGCCCTGCAGTATCTGGTAAATCTTGTTGTTAACAAAAGGCTTTCTAAAGTGGGTAACCGAGCAAAAATAATTTTAGATGCAGAGGGATATAGAAAAAAGAGGGAAAAAACCCTTATTAGATTGGCGAAGAAGCTTTCGGAAAAGGTTAAGAGGACGGGAACAAAAATCGTTTTGGAGCCCATGAATCCTCAAGAAAGGAGAATAATACATTCAGCGTTACAGGGAGATGAGAAAATACAGACTTACAGCGAAGGGGTTGAACCTTACAGAAAAGTGGTTATAGCACCCAGGAATAATGAGCGCAGTGCCCAGTAAAAAATACTGGGTTTTTTATTATTTATCTTTAGGAAAAGATGGTTTTAAAGGTATATTAAAGATGAGGTGGTTTATGTGGAATTTGACACCATTGCCGCCATATCTACTCCCCTGGGAGAAGGTGGAATAGGAATAGTGAGAATAAGCGGTCCCGATGCAGTGAAAATTGCAAAAAAAATTTTTAAACCTAAGGGTAGGGAAAGTATTGGTGAAGTTAAAAGTCATACCCTTACTTTGGGATATGTGGTATGCCCCAATACAGGGGAAGTTATAGATGAAGTACTTCTTTCGGTGATGAAAAGTCCAAGGTCTTATACAAGGGAAGATGTTGTGGAAATAAACTGCCATGGGGGAATGATGCCTTTGAAAAGAACCCTTGAGGCAGTTCTTGATGCTGGTGCAAGATTGGCTGAACCTGGTGAATTCACAAAGAGGGCTTTTTTAAATGGTAGGATTGATTTAGCCCAAGCGGAGGCAGTGATTGATATAATACGGGCAAAAACTGACGAGAGCTTAAAAGTTGCGGTGGGAAACCTTGAAGGATCCCTTTCAAAAGAAATAAAGAAATTTATGGATGGAATTACTGATATACTGGCAAGAATAGAAGCCAATATAGATTTTCCAGAGGAAGATCCTGAAGCTTTTATCACCAAAAATGAGCTTGAAGAAATGATTTTAAAGATGATGAAAGAAATTGAAGGATTCCTTCAGGAAGCAGGTAAAGGGAAAATTTTAAGGGAAGGGCTTAAAGCTGTAATAGCAGGAAAGCCTAATGTTGGAAAATCCAGCCTTTTGAATGCGCTTCTTAAAGAAAAAAGGGCTATTGTTACAGAAATCCCAGGTACCACTAGAGACATAATTGAAGAAATGCTTAACATTGGAGGCATACCGGTTAGGATTATAGATACGGCTGGAATTAGAAAATCCAGGGATAAGGTAGAAAGAATAGGTGTTAGAAGATCAGAAAAATCAATTGAAGAAGCAGATTTGGTGCTTCTGGTACTGGATGCTACCACTGGGATTGAGCGGGAAGATGAAATAATTATTGAAAAGGTAAAAAATAAAGAATGCATTGTTTTGATAAATAAGATTGATATTACTGGAAAGGTAAATATCCCTTATTATGAAAAAATTACAGGAAAAGAATGCATAGCCATATCTGCTAAAAAAGGCATTGGGTTAAGAGAAGTTGAAGGGAAAATAAGGGAAAGGGTTTTTGAAGGAAAAATAAATACCACAAGGCCTTTGATTACAAGGGTAAGGCATGAACAAGCTTTAAAAAAAGCTTTAAAAAGTTTAGGAGAAGGATTAGCTGCATGCAGGGATAACCTTCCTTTAGATGTTGTAGCCATTGATATAAGGGAAGCTTGGGAGGCCCTTGGGGAAATAACGGGAGATAAGGTGGACGAGGAAATACTGAACAGGATATTTGAAGAATTCTGTATCGGCAAGTGAGGTGCTTCAAATGCCTTTTAGTGCAGGAAAATATGACGTTATAGTGATAGGTGCTGGACATGCAGGAATAGAGGCAGCCCTGGCAGCGGCTAGACTGGGTTGTAAAACCCTGTGCCTTACTGTGAGCATGGAAGCAGTGGCTCTGATGCCCTGCAATCCAGCTATAGGTGGTCCGGGAAAAAGCCACTTGGTGAGGGAAGTAGATGCCCTAGGGGGACAGATGGCCATATCTGCTGACAGAACATGTATTCAGATAAGAATGCTGAATACAGGAAAGGGACCGGCGGTAAGAGCATTGAGATGCCAGTCTGATAAAAAGTTGTATCAGGCAGAAATGCTCAAGATTCTCCAACACCAGAAAAACCTACATCTTAAACAGGCTCTTGTTGAAGAAATAATCTTTAAGGGATGTAGGGTAGAAGGAGTAATGACTCAAACCGGAGCCATTTATTGGGCTCCTGTGGTTATACTGGCCAGTGGAACCTATCTTGGAGGAAGAGTTATCATTGGTGATGTAAATTACAGCAGTGGTCCTTCGGGATTTTTTCCTGCCAATAAACTGCCGCAGCAGCTTAAGGCCCATGGAATAAAAATGGTTAGATTCAAAACAGGAACTCCAGCGAGGGTGGATAAAAATACCGTTGATTTTTCCGCTATGATTGAGCAGAAGGGCGATGATGAAGAGCTTTATTTTTCGTTTATGAGTGAGAATTTAAAAAGGCCCAATGTTTCCTGCTGGCTTACCTATACCAACGAAAAAACCCACAAAATCATAAGGGATAATCTTCACAGGTCGCCTCTTTTTTCCGGAGTTATCAAGGGAGTTGGTCCCAGATACTGCCCCTCCATTGAAGACAAAGTAGTGAGATTTGCTGATAAGGAAAGCCATCAGGTATTTCTGGAACCCGAAGGACTGGGGACAACGGAAATGTATGTTCAGGGTATGTCCACCAGTCTTCCTGAAGATGTTCAGCTGGAAATGCTTCGATCCATTAAGGGATTGGAGAGAGTGGAAATTGTAAGGCCGGGGTATGCAATTGAATATGACTGTCTTGTTCCTACTCAGCTCTACCCAACCCTTGAGCACAAAGAAATAGAAGGGTTTTTCAGTGCAGGGCAGGTAAATGGAACTTCTGGCTATGAAGAAGCAGCTGCCCAAGGAATAGTTGCCGGCATCAATGGAGCAAGAAAAGTTCTGGGAGAGGAACCTGTTACCTTTATGCGTTCAGAAGCATATATAGGGGTGCTCATTGATGATTTAGTTACCAAAGGAACCAACGAACCTTATAGAATTCTAACATCACGAGCTGAATACCGCCTTCTTTTAAGGCAGGACAATGCAGATCTCCGCCTGACGGAAAAGGGAAGAAAAATAGGTCTTGTGAGTGATGAAAGATATGAAAAATTTTTAAAGAGAAAGAAAATGATCGAAGAAGAACTTGAGAGGTTGAGAAATTACAGGGTAAAACCAAGCAATAAAAAGGTTCAAGAGCTTCTTATAAGAAAAGGAAGTGCTCCCATTAAAAACAGCATAACCTTTGCGGAACTTTTAAAAAGGCCTGAACTGGATTATAGGGACATAGAAGAGCTTCTGCCGGATGAAAGGGCTGTTCCTAAGGATGTTCTTGAGCAGGTTTGGATTGAGTTAAAGTATGAAGGATACATAAAGAAACAGCTTGTCCAAGTAGAGAAATTTAAAAAAATGGAAGATAGAAAAATCCCTGAAAATATTTCATACAAAGAAATTAAAGGATTAAGGACAGAAGCGGTACAGAAACTTGAGGAGATAAAGCCTAAAACTTTGGGACAGGCTTCAAGGATTTCAGGGGTGTCTCCTGCAGATATAAGCGTGATAATGATTTACCTTGAGCAGAAGCGAAGAAGCGATAAGAAAGGTGTTCCAAATGGAGGAAAGGAAGCTTAGGGAAGGCAGCCTTCTAATGGGGATTAGAGTTGATGAAGAGGCTTTAAAAAAAAATAAAAAGGTATTTGGATATCCTATGGGAGTGGAATAAAAAAATTAATTTAACTTCAGCATCAAATAAAGGGGAGCTGATAAAGCATTTCCTTGATTCCCTTGGGGGAATTAATCTAATAAAAGTGGAAAAGGGAAAACTTGCCGATGTGGGAAGCGGAGCAGGCTTTCCTGGAATGGTGCTTGCGGTGTGCCTGCCTAATATAAATGTAACCCTCATTGAAAGCGTGCATAAAAAAGGGCGATTTCTAGAATTTCTGAAAAAAGAGCTGGCTTTGAAAAATGTATCTGTAAAGGTGGAAAGAGCAGAAGACTTGGGAAAAGAACCTGATTATAGGGAAAAATTTGATTACGTCACCATAAGGGCTGTAAGCAGGCTGAACGTTATTGTGGAATACGCTCTTCCCCTCCTTAAAATAGGCGGATTCTTCTTTGCATATAAAGGGCCTAAGGTTTATCAGGAAATTAAAGATGCGGAAAATGCATTAAGGGCTCTGGGAGGAATGATGGTTGAGGTTTATGAATATAAACTCCCCTATACAGGGGAATGGAGAAGCATTGCAGTTATAGAAAAATTAAGGGCCTGTCCTGATAAATATCCAAGGAGAACAGGTATACCTCAGAAAAGACCCTTGTAGAAAAATATTTCCACGGAAGGAAGTTATTTTTATTTTGTGGAATAGAAAACTTATAAGGTTTTTCGGTGGTGGTTGGGATTATGGGAAGAGTCATCGCAATAGCAAATCAAAAGGGAGGAGTAGCAAAAACAACAACAGCGGTTAATTTAGGTGCAAGCCTTGCTTTAAGGGGAAAAAGGGTGCTTGTGGTGGACATAGATCCCCAGGGAAATGCCAGCAGCGGTTTGGGAGTGGACAGACTAAAGGTCAAGGGCTGCATATATGATGTTCTAATAAACGGTGTGCCTATGGAACAGGTAATAGTAGAAACAAAAGTAGAGAATCTCTATGTGGTACCGGCTACCATACGCCTTGCAGGAGCGGAAATTGAGCTGGTTTCGGCTATTTCACGGGAGTTGAAGCTTAAAAAAGCATTAACCCCCATAAAGGATAAATTTGACTTTATCTTAATAGACTGTCCTCCTTCCCTGGGACTTCTAACCCTAAATGCCCTAACAGCGGCAGATAGAATTTTAATACCCATTCAGTGTGAATATTATGCTTTGGAAGGTTTAGGTCAGCTGATGAATACCATCAAGCTGATAAAAAAACATTTAAACCCCGATTTAGAGTTGGAAGGGGTTGTGCTTACAATGTTTGATGCCCGTACTAATCTTTCGATCCAAGTGGTGGATGAAGTAAAGCAGTATTTCAAAAACAAAGTTTTTAAAACGATTATTCCCAGAAATGTTAGGCTGAGTGAAGCTCCAAGCCACGGAGAACCCGTGGTAACTTATGATCCTAAGTCCAGAGGAGCAGAAGTTTATAAAGAACTGGCAGGTGAAATTTTAGAAAATGGCTAAACGGAAAGCCTTGGGAAAAGGACTTAAAGCATTGTTTCCCGATGCATTAATTGAAGATGAAACCAGGGAAGACGGTGTGGGAAGAATAGAAATGCTGCCGGTGGAGAACCTGGTGCCCAACAAGTTTCAGCCCAGAAGAGATTTTGATGAGGGTAAATTAAAAGAGCTTGCTGATTCTATAAAGGAACATGGAGTTATACAACCCATAGTGGTTAGGGCACTGGAAGGCGGTAAATATGAAATAGTTGCAGGGGAAAGACGCTGGAGAGCCTGCAAAATGCTGGGGATAGAAAAGATCCCTGCTGTGGTTAAGGAGTATTCCAATAGACAGCTCACAGAGGTTGCCCTCATCGAAAATGTACAGAGAGAGGATCTGAACCCCTTGGAAGAAGCCCATGCCTATGATATTTTAATAAAGGAGTTTTCTTTTACCCAGGAGGATCTTGCAAAGAGAATAGGAAAAAGCAGGTCCTTTATTGCAAATATGCTGAGACTCCTGCAGCTGGAAGAAGATGTACAGAAAATGGTTGAGGAGGGGAAGCTGAGCGCAGGACATGCTAGGGCTCTCCTGGGAGTAAAGGGGAAAGAACAGGTAAGACTGGCTGAAAAGGTAATAAAAGACGGTTTGTCGGTAAGGCAGACGGAAAATTTGGTAAAGCAGATTACAGCAGAGAAAAAGGAAGGCACGGAGAAAAGAAAAAGAGAAGAAAATTTGAAAAAAGAAGAAAAATCAGTTTACATAGAGGAATTAGAAGAAAGGCTTGCAGAGGTTTTGGGAACAAGGGTTAAAATTCAGGGAAAAGATAAGGGGAGAATAATTATAGAATACTACAGCTTAGAAGAACTGGAAAGACTGCTGGAATATATAGTGGGTTAAAAAGAAAAGAAACAGCTTAGTTTGCTCTCTTTAGCTTGTTGACAAAGGGCCTCTTCTGCAGTTTTCTCACTCCAGAACTCACACTGGACATCCCTAAGCAAAGGGTTAGGGGCAAAACGGACCGCCCCAAATTCGACATCCCATCTCAGTTGGGGCCGGCGCTCACCTCTATTCGCACCTCCCGGTTTTGCCTAACGCTTTGCAAAAGCTGATAAGCAGCGTTTGTTAAGTTGTTTTGCAAACTGCAGCAGAGACCCACCTAAGATTTACAGTCTGAAGAGAGCAGCTTAGTTTGCTCTCTTTTATGTTTCACGTGAAACATTTTTATTTTTTATTGTTTTTGATCATCACTTCAACTTGGCTTAAATCTTTTTCTATGCTTTTTTTCAGCGTGGAATCACCCTTAGCTTCTATCCCTTTGTTTATTTCTTCGCTGTACATATTGGTAAGATCGATAATTTTTTGAGCAGCATCCCTTAAGATTTTTGCCTCATTGGAATCGTTGCCTTCCAGAGATTGAGCTATCCTTTCTGAACTCTTAACGATTCCATCGGTTAAAAAGTTCCAGTGAAACTTGCTTATTTTTTTATCATCTTTTGCTTTTTTAGTTTCCAGAAGAGAATCATAGTTGCTTTTGAGTATTGCCCAAGCTTGATTTGTGGGAATCTGGCTTTTAGTTTTTTCCCCATTTCCTGTGCAGCCGAAAAGTGAAAGCATAAAAATTAGTATGATAAGTGCGATGGGTAATTTTTTCAAAAAAAAAACCTCCTCCGTTTTTCTTTGCGTCTATAAATATAGCAGAAAATTATACTGCTTACAAGATTGAGATTTACGGGCATGAAAAAATGAATTAAGGACCAAGGACAGTCAGATACTAAAACATAAGAAGGAATAGAAATAAAAAAGGAGGAAAAAGAAGTTGAAAAGGGAAAGATATATCAAGTATGGTGGAGTGGAATTTAAAGCCAAAGCGGATCCTAAAAAAATTAATGATTTTGTCAGAGGCCTTTCCCCAGATAAAAAGCTTTCGATGTACAGAGTTGTCTCAGAGCTCCAAAAGCATGGTTTGATTGAGCTTGGACCTAAACACAGCAGTATCGACGATGAAATGATCCCTTTTTTAGAGTAGCTTTTTTGCTGATCGGCAGGATGCCGATCATATTTATTTTTATTTTTTTACTTTATTATACCGAAAACTTATATTTGGTTTGTATTTATGGAGAAAACGGAGGGTTTAGGGTTGCTGGGTACCATCATTAATGTAGTGTCAATAATTTTGGGAACATTTATTGGGAGAATCCTTGGAAAAGGCCTTTCAAAAAATATTAAAACTACAGTTCTCCAAGGACTGGGATTGGGAGTCCTTTTGGTGGGCTTTTCCATGGCGCTGGAGACAAAAAAGCTGATAATAGTTCTTATCAGTCTGCTTTTGGGAGCCCTTATTGGGGAAGTTTTGGGCATAGAAGATTTTTTGGAGCGTTTTGGAAAGGCTTTAGAAAAGAAAATGAGCGATTTTGGTAAGGGCAGCGATATTGCCAAAGGATTTGTAAGCGCAAGCTTGATATACTGTGTAGGGGCCATGGCAGTAATGGGGGCTTTGGAGAGTGGACTTACAGGGAAGCACAGCATTCTTTTTGCCAAATCACTTCTTGACGGAGTGCTTTCCATTGTTTTGGGGTCTACCTTGGGAGTGGGTGTGGCCTTTTCAGCCCTTTCTGTTTTTGTCTATCAGGGTAGCATTACCCTTTTAGCCCATTGGTTGAGCAGATTTTTATCCCAAGGTGTTGTGGCAGAAATGAATGCAGTGGGAGGACTGCTGATTGTTGGAATAGCATTGAACATTCTTGAGGTTAAAAAAATAAAAATCGGAAATCTTCTTCCTGGAATAGCTGGGGCCTTTATTTTAGGTGTGGTTTTTCAGTCCTTGGGCCTTCTTAATTAAATTTGTTTGTTTTTTAGCAGCTTTACCGCTTCAGACTTTGCAGTATCATAAATTAATTTTAAAGGCACTCCGTTATCAGCCGCCAGCTTTTCGCACTGGGAAAATTCTGGGGAAAGGGTTTTTGTTTCAGGGCTGTACTTTACGTCCACATATCCATAGGGCGTTTTTATTTTAAGGATTGACCACCGGGCTTTATACCTTTTTTCTGTTCTCATGCGGCAGCCCAGGGTAGTTGTTTCCTTTAAGATAAGACTGCACAGCTTTTCCATATGACTTAAGGGGCAAAGAACTGTAAGTTTGGTTCCAGGCCTGTTTTTTTTCATATAAATGGGCGTTATATAGAAATCGAGGCCACCTTCCTTTAAAATTAATTTTTCTAAATATGTATAAATTTCTGGGTTCATATCATCAATGTTTGCCTCAATGATACCAATTTCGTCCTGATCCCATTGTTCATTTGTATTTTTTCTCTCAGCTTCACCCAAAATTATGCGCATTACATTGGGATGGGGAAGATCTTTACTGCCTGCGCCATATCCGCTGCCTGTTATTTTCATAGAGGGAATGGGACCAAAGCTTTCTGCAAGGGTGGTGACCAATGCGGCTCCTGTAGGCGTTACCAATTCTCCTTCCCAAGGGCTTTCCCTTAAAGGAATCTCTTTAACCAGTTCTAAAGTTGCAGGTGCGGGTACAGGAATTAGACCATGCTGGCATTTTACTGTTCCTCCTCCCAAGGGCAGTGAAGAAGCAAAAATTTTTTCTATTTTTAAAAAATAAAAGCTGTAAACTGAACCTATTACGTCTACTAAGGTATCCACTGCCCCCACTTCATGGAAGTGAATTTTTTCAACGGGTACCCCGTGCACCTTGGCTTCGGCCTCCGCCAGTCTTGAGAAAACTTTAAAGGAAATTTCCTTTACTTTTTTGGGAAGGCGGCTTCCTTTTATGATCTTTTCAATATCCTCTAGATTTCTTGAGGGATGTTTTTCTTCAGCTGTCACTTTAAATTGAGTAGCCATGATCCCCCTTTTATTTACCTTTTTATGCTCTATTTCATATCCGGAAATATCCACGAGGTTGAGACCTTTTTTTAACTCCTCAAAGGGCATCCCCGCATCCAGGAGGGCCCCAATCAGCATATCTCCGCTTATTCCCGAAAAACAGTCGATGTATGCTGTTTTCACTCTATACACCCCGTTTTTATTATTGAATAGGCAAGGGCAGCAGCACCGAAACCATTATCGATGTTGACAACCCCTACACCGCTGGCACAGCTGTTGAGCATGGCGAGGAGAGCAGCCAAACCGTTGAAGCTGGCACCATAGCCTATGCTGGTGGGAACAGCTATGACAGGTTTTTCCACCATTCCTGCTACAACGCTGGGAAGAGCTCCTTCCATCCCTGCCACAACAATGATTACCTGTCCCTTTTCTATTTCCTTAATTTTATCCAGGAGCCTGTGTATGCCCGCTACCCCAACATCGTAAAAACGGTTAACCTTAACACCAAGAAACTCCAGTGTTACTGCTGCTTCTTCAGCTACTTTTAAGTCAGAAGTACCAGCACTTATTACGCTGACAGTGCCTCCGCAAAGGGCTTCGGTACGTTTTACAGCAATGATTCCGGGCTTTTCAAAATACTCAGCATTAGGAATTTTTTGAACCACAGCATGATAGTGTTCCGGTCCTGCCCGAGTTATAAGAACACTGTTTCCTTTTTCCCAAAGGGAAAGGGCTATTTTCTGTACTTCCAGGGGAGATTTTCCCATACCCAGGATAACTTCGGGCATTCCCTTTCGTAAAGCCCTGTGATGATCTGTCTTGGCAAAACCGAGATCTTCATAGGGCAAATATTTAATGGCTTCCACAGCTTCATCTATGCTTAATCTGCCTTCCTTTACATCTATAAAAAGCCTGCGCAGCTCTTCATTTTTCATTGTTGCGGTTTTCCTCCTTCGGCAGCAGCCTGTTTAGACTTCCTGATCTAAATCCGGATAGATCTACTGCGGTGAAGGGAATCCCTAAAGATTCAAAGGCTGCAGTAATCTTTTTTCTTGTACTTCTGTGCAGGATTAGTTTAAAGTGCTCTTCAGGAATTTCTATTCTGGCGATGGGTCCGTGAAGCCTAACCCTCATTTCTGAAAATCCCATATTTTTTAGAAACCTTTCTGCCTGTTCCACTTGTCTCAGTTTTTTTGGGGTTATCTGTTCTCCATAGGGAATTCTTGTTGCTAGGCAGGCTTGAGAAGCCCTGTTCCAGTTGGAGAACTTCCATTCTTTTAAAATTTCCCTTATTTCCCCTTTTATTAGTCCCACTTCCCATAGGGGGCTAATTATTCCCAACTCTTTAATAGCTCTTAAACCTGGGCGGTAATCAAAGGAATCATCAGCATTTGTGCCGTCAAGAATATAGGGGATGTTTTTGTGCCGAGCAAGTTTTATAAGTTCTTCAAATAAATTTCTTTTGCAGTAATAGCATCGCTGGGGTACATTATTTTTAAATTCAGGAATAATTAATGGGTCAGCTTTGATAATCATATGCCTTATTCCTAAATTTTGGGCCAGCAGTTGAGCTTGAGAAATTTCTTCCCGCGAAAAAATGGGAGCATCGATGGTAACGCCTAAACACTTTTTCCCCACAGCTTCTTTTGCAGCTGCTAGAAGGAGGGTGCTGTCTGTTCCTCCGGAAAAAGCGACAAGAACACTGTCGAGGTTTTTAATTTTTTTTATGAGGGCATTTAGTTTATTTTTTAATAGATAAAGCATTGCTTCACATCCAAAACAGCTGTTTTCCCTTCACCAATGCTAAATTAATATTAGTATATGGTTCTAAATGCGTCAAATAAAAGAAGTACGCAAAAGATTTAAGCTGGCGGTAAAAAAGAAAAAGAAGGGAAAAGACTTTTTTCGTTGAATAAAAGTACTAGTTTTTTTGTTTTGTCAGGAAATGTGCAGCTTATAACATTAGAGGTGCATTAAAATGAACTATTCCTTTATTTTAGACCTTCTAAAGGAGAACTTGGTTTATGCAGTGATTGTTCTTTTTGTTTTAGCAGTGATGTTCCTTTTACTGTTAATGATTCAGGGTCTAAAAATAAAGGATTTAAGGAGGCAGCTTAAAAAGCTTCAGTCTGTTGAGATACCCGATTTTCCAGAAGATTTAAAGGATTTCAAACTGGAACTTGAAAGACTGGAAAAAATGATTGAAACTTCTCTGCGCCGTGTGGGTGTAGAGAGGTATAATGCCTTTGACGATGTGGGCAGCGATTTGAGCTTTTCTGTGGCCATTTTGGATGATCATGGAACCGGTGTGGTTATAACCTCCCTTTATGGGAGAAATGAATCAAGGACTTATGCAAAACCCATTGTTAAGGGCAGTTCTCAATATAAACTCAGCAGTGAGGAGGTTGCTGCCATAAGAAAGGCCATGGAGAAGTGATTGTGCTGAGGTGATGGGCTTTGAAAAGTAAAAAGCCTCGCAGAAAAGTTGAAAGGAATTTAAATCGCTTATTATACCCCATCCCTCTTCAGAAGTAACGAGCTTTAAGCTACCCCTTTGGCTAATCAAAGCTGTGGTGGTTTTAAGTGTAATTTTTGGGATTGTAAGTATAGGTGCATGTTTGTATTTCTTCAATGCCTACAATAATATGGTTCAGGAAACAAAAAGGCTGGAAACAGTAAGCAAGGTCAGCAAAATTCAGGAAAAGAAAATAAATGAGCTGGAAAAAAAGGCAGAAGATGTGGAGGAAAAAATTGTTGAGATTAATAGGCTTAAAGAACAGGTTTCCAGAGCAGCTGGCTTGAAGAGCAGGGAAAGCACCGCAGAAAAAACATCGGGAACCAGCAGCAAAAGCAGAAAAAGTTCTGCTGAAAATATTTCCAAAGGGGGAAGCGGGGGTGGAATGCCTGCTCCAGGTTTTTTAGGAGGGTTTGTTCTGTGTTTTAATAAAAAAGAGCCCTCTGGGTTTGAAAGGCTTGAGAACCTGGAAAGGGAAATGGCTTTTCTTGAACTTCAGCTAACTAGGGAGAAAAGGGCGCTGGAAAAACTTTTAGACGATGTAAATGAGAGAATGGCGTACACAAGGGCGCTGCCCAATTTATGGCCGGTACAGGGTCGAATTGCTTCTACTTTCGGATGGAGAAGTTCTCCCTTTGGAGGCGGAGAGGAGTTTCATGACGGTTTGGATATAGCAGCGCCCTATGGAACTCCCATAAAGGCTGCAGGTGAGGGTAGGGTTGTTCAGGCAGATTGGGAGCCCGGATATGGAAAAATTGTGGTTATAAACCACGACTATGGATATATTTCATGCTATGCTCACTGTTCAAAAATACTGGTTAAATCTGGCCAGAAAGTGGAAAAAGGAGAAATTATCGCAAAAATAGGTTCAACCGGTAGGTCCACCGGTCCCCACCTCCACCTTTCCATCAGATATGGGGGAAGACTGATAGATCCTCTGGAAATATTGGATTAGAAAATGCGAGGAGAATTAATATGCTGTCGAAGGGTAAAAAAGAAACTTCTCCGGATAAGATAGAAACCTTAATTGGTAAAGACACACAGCTTGAAGGAACAATTCACTGTAAGGGTTCCGTAAGAATTGATGGGAACCTTAAGGGAAAGGTTTGCTCTAAAGGAGATGTTATTATAGGGGACAGCGGTTGCATTGAAGGGGATATAAAGGCACGAAATATAATAATTTCTGGTTTGGTAAAGGGTAAGGTGCATGCTGAGGGCAGAGTTGAGTTTGCTTCCACAGGTAAACTGCTGGGAGATATGACAGCAAAGAAACTAATAATTGATGAGGGAGCAGTTTTTGATGGCAATTGCATTATGGAAAGCAAAGAGGTTTTAGATCAAAATTTAGATCAAAGCCCTGGGCATTCTTTTAATAAAAAGGGAAAATAATGAAAAGATAAAAACTCTGCATTAGCGGAGTTTTTTTATCTTTTTGGGTGTTCTATTATTTTAGGTGGAGAGTGATGGGAAGTGGTTTTTTTTGCCAACAGGCAGGATGCAGGAAAAAAGCTGGCTGTAAAATTGGAAGGGTTGAATAATGACGATGTTGTTGTGGTTGCAATACCCAGGGGAGGGGTTGTTGTAGCAGAGCCTGTAGCAGAAAAACTGAAAGCTCCTTTGGACGTGGTGGTTCCCAGAAAAATCGGTATGCCTGGTAACCCAGAATTGGCTGTTGGAGCTCTGTCCCCTGACGGATCCATTGTTTTAAACCATAGGCTTTTGTGGTGGTATGGGCTTGATGAAGAAGAGCTTAAACCTATAATTGAAAAGGAATTGGGTGAGATTAAACGCAGAATGGAGCTTTATAGACAGGGAAGGAAACCCTTTGATGTCCGGGGAAAGCATGCCATTATTATTGATGATGGAATTGCTACGGGATATACAATGTATGCTGCTGTGGAATTTTTGAAAAAGCAAGGAGCTGAAGAAATAACAGCGGCTGTTCCCGTAGCGCCTTCAGATACAGCAGAGGAACTATCAAAAAGGGTCCATAGGGCAGTTATTTTACATATACCAGAAGTTTTTTACAGCGTGGGCCAGTTTTATGGGAACTTTGATCAGCTCACAGACGAAGAGGTGGTTAATATTTTAGAAAAGTGGAAATAATAGCACAAGAAATAATAGCACAAGAAAAAAGCTGGAGGTGCCGCAGTAAATGGATAGGATAGTTGCCGTTGATGAGGATTTAAGCAGTTTGAAAGAAGCTCTGGAAGAACATGGTTATAGTGTTGTGGGCTTGGGAGAAGGTGATATTAAAAAGGCCCATGCTGTTGTAGTAAGCGGTATGGATCAGAACATTATGCTTATGGAGGATATAAAGACCAAGGTACCTGTATTCAGTGCTGAAGGAAAAACCCAAAGGGAGATAATTGAGGATCTTGAAGAATATTTTGAAAATCTACATTAAAATAAAAACCGCCTGTGAAAGGCGGTTTTTATTTTTTAGAAATATATGTATTTGAAAGGACCAGGAGTTGTTTTTAAGGAAGCAGGTCCCTTTGGGAATCTCCTTGGCAGGAAAGGGCTTTTTTGTAGCCATAGTAGATGCTTAGGGATATTTTTTGTGCCATTTTCATAACCAGGCTCAGCCGAGTGTTTTGAAGGACAAAATACTCCATAAATCCACCCACATTAATTATTCCTGTGAAGTGGATGTCTCCCACCTCTGGCAGTTCCTTATTTACTCCTGCACCGGGTTTCAAGGATCCAGGGGCAAGGGTAATTTTGCCGATACTTGAGGTTCTGCCTAAAGAAGCATCAACAGCTACAATCAGGGGTTTGAAATGTTTGTTTTTTATATGTTCTATTTTCTTTTTAAGGTTGTTGGCGTGTATGGGATCATCTAAGGTTCCATAAACTATGGGCTTTACATCTCCCATTTCCGAAAGCTTGGTACCTACCAAGGGGCCTAAGCAGTCTCCTGTGCAGCGGTCTGTTCCTATGCCCACGACCACCACGGGGCGGATTAACCCTGGATTTATTGTTAAGAGAAGATGGGTAAATCTGCTGCTCAGCTTTTGTACTGCTGTAGGTTCAAGGTAATGACAATAAATTTTTTGGGAGTCTTCTTTAATAAAAAGAGATTTGCTGTTAAAACCGGACATAATAATTCCTCCTATTCCTGCTGCATGCTTAAATTATTTGCTAGATTTAAAAAATTTATGCGTTTATCTGGGAAGTTTAAGCTCTATTTAAGATGGTCTTGAATATGTATTTTTTATGTGGGGCTGTGAAAGTAATGGTCAATTTTCTTATGCTTTTTCAGTGTGAGGATGGGAACTTGAGGTTTTTAGAAAAATAGAGATTATTTTGTGTTCCTTATTGGCATAATATTCCTAAAAGGAAATAGGGGAAAATTATAGAATTATAGCTAGACATGTCCTAACTAAAAAAAGGGGGGAAAGCCCTTGTTGCCTTTCTTTATGGGTGAGAAAAGAGTGAAATTGAATAAAATTTTTTTATCTGTGATAATAGGTATTTTCATTTTAATTGCGGCAGGATGCAGCAGCTTTTCTGCAAAGGCAAGGGTACCTTCCCAGGGACAGGAAAAGCAGGAAGTCAGTGAGGTAGTTTTTCCCCAAATGGTCACAGTTTACTTTTGCACAGAAGAAGGTTTTATGGTACCCGTTACCTATTCCGTTAACAAATCCAGCAGTAAAGACGCTGTAAAATTTGCTGTGGAAAAGCTCCTTGCAGGTCCGGATAGTAAATATCTTTTAAGAACTATTCCCGTGGACACAAAGCTTAGGAACTGGCATATTGACAGCCATACTGTTGTTGTTGATTTTTCAAAGGATTTTTTGAAAATGAATAAGCATGATCAGGTTGTTTTAGCAGTAAATTCTCTGTGCTTAACTTTGGGAAATCTTCCCGAGGTCAAAGACGTTCAGATTTTAGTTGAGGGGAAAATGGTGGATGAAATCTGCGGAGTAGCCACCGATCAACCCTTGGAAAAAAAGCTTATTAATTACAGAGGGGAAAATAATCCTGAAGTTACATATAAAGTGTATTATAGTGATCCCTATGCACTGCATATGATACCCATTACTTTGGCTGCTTCCTCCAATGAGGATCTTCCTCGAAAAGCCGTTGAAGATCTTATCCATGGACCATATGTGGAAGGTCTCGGGCCTACAGTTATGCGGGGAACAAAGCTTTTAGGATTGGAAGTGAAAGATGGTACAGCAACGGTGAATCTGAGCAGAGAAGCCATAGAGTATGGTGGAGGAAGCACGGCAGAAAGTATGTTTGTAAAATCTCTTCTTTTGACCCTAGGGCAGTTTCCGGAAATAAAGAGAGTTCAAATTTTAATTGATGGAAAAAAGATTGATCTTCTGCCTGAGGGTACTGAAATTGGAAAGCCTTTGGAACCTCCAAAATTTGCAAACTTGTATGAAGAGAGCAGGTAAACAGACTGCTAAGGATTCAGCTATCTTTTAAAAACGCTAAATAAATTATTATGGATAAATTTATATGGAGGTTTTAAAATGTACGGCTGGAAACAGTCTCTTTTAAGGCAACTTCCAAAAGTGGATAGGATTATGGAGAAGCCTAAAATAAAGAAGCTTCTTGAAGAATACCCTAGGGATTTTGTGGTGGAGACTATTAGAGAGGCTCTCAATGATCTGCGCACAGAAATTATGAGCATGGAAAAGCCAGGCAGTCTTTTGGATGAAGCATCCATTGTGGACAGGGTTGTTTATTTGGTAGAAAATAAATCCCGGCCTAATCTAAGGCCGGTTATTAATGCTACGGGAGTGGTGCTGCACACCAATTTAGGCAGGGCCCTTTTGAGCAAACGTGCTGTGAATGCGGTGATGAGTGCAGCCAGAAATTACACCAATTTGGAGCTGGATCTGGAAACTGGAGAGCGGGGATCCCGCTTTTCCCATGTTGAAGAACTTTTAAAAAAACTTACGGGTGCTGAAGATTGTATGGTGGTAAACAACAACGCAGGGGCGGTGCTCCTTGCTTTAAATACTTTGGCTGAAGGACGGGAAGTTGTGGTTTCCAGAGGCCAGCTTGTGGAAATAGGGGGTTCTTTTAGGATACCTGAAATAATGAAACTCAGCGGAGCCCATCTGGTTGAGGTGGGAACAACAAACAGAACTTATCCCTCAGACTATGAAAAGGCTGTTTCAGAAAATACCGCTCTCCTTCTCATGGTGCATACCAGCAACTATAAAATTATTGGCTTTGTCAGGGAGACAACTCCTTTAGAGCTTGTTGAGGTTGGCAGAAAAAGGGGTATTCCCGTTATGATGGATCTGGGAAGCGGATGCATTGGAGGTCTAGATGACCTTGGAATAACAGATGAACCTAAAGTTGAAGATATTTTAAAGTGTGGTGTGGATGTTGTAACCTTCAGCGGTGATAAACTTCTTGGGGGTCCTCAATGTGGAATTATTGTAGGCAGGAAAAAGTATATATCTCCTATGAAAGAAAATCCCCTTGCCAGGGCTCTGAGAATAGACAAAATGACAGTGGCTGCTCTGGAAGCAACCCTGAGGGAATATGTGGAAGGAACCCATCTGGACAATATACCTACCCTAAAAATGATTAGATTACCCTTGGAAGTTCTAAGAAAAAGAGCAGAAGAGCTTCAGTATAAGATTAATGTTTTTACCGGTCTGGATTCTTCGGTTGTAGAAGGTAAATCTCCAGTGGGAGGAGGGGCACTGCCTCAATGGGAGCTCCCCACTTATTTGGTGCGGCTAAAAGTACCTGGTATATCTCCAGAACAGATATTAAGAGATTTAAGGGGAAGCGATCCTCCCGTAATTGCGCTGATTAGGGAAGACTGTATAGCATTTGATGTACGCACTATTAAAGAGGAAGAGCTATCTCAGGTTGCTTCCTCTTTAGCTCGAATTATTCCGTGATTAGGGGGGTGATTTGTTTTTTAATGGGGTATGCCGTTGTGGGAACAGCGGGTCATGTGGATCATGGAAAAACAGAGTTGGTTAAAGCGCTGACGGGAATTGATACAGACCGTCTGCTTGAAGAAAAAAGAAGGGGTATTTCCATAGAGCTGGGCTTCGCCTTCATGAACCTGCCCGGCGGTCATACGGCGGCTTTTATTGATGTCCCAGGGCATGAGAAGTTTATCCGCCAGATGATTGCAGGAGCAGGGGGCATGGAAGTTTTTATGCTGGTTGTTGCTGCAGATGAAGGGATAATGCCCCAGACAATGGAGCATATGGACATAATAAATATACTGGGAATAAGGCATGGTCTTTGTGCTGTTACCAAAGCAGATCTGGTTTCTTCTAAGAGGTTAGAAGTAGTAGTGAATGAGGTGAAGGAATATCTTTATGACATTTATAAAAAAGAATTTCCTGTGATTTCAGTATCGGCAAAAACAGGCAGCGGTTTAAATGACCTAATAATAGAACTTGCTAAAATAATTGAAGGTCTGCCTCAAAGAGATCCAGGACTTTACCTGCGGATGCCTGTGGACAGGGTGTTTACGAAAAAAGGAGTGGGCACTGTTATTGCGGGTACCATATGGTCGGGAAGTGTTGGTCCTGGGGATATAGTAGAAATTATTCCTTCTAAGGCATCCGTTAGAGTGAAAAATGTTCAGGTGCACGGCAGAGATGTTTCCAAGGCTTATCGAGGGCAGAGGGCTGCCCTTAATATTACGGGTCTGTCCAAAGAAGAAGTAAAACGGGGGGTTACTGTACAAACCCCTGGATACATAGAAGAACTGAGCACATTGATGGATGGGGAGCTCACTCTACTGGAAGATGATAAAAGGCCCATAAAACCCATTAAGAATATGGAAAGGGTGCGTTTCTATCATGGAACAGCAGAAATTTTTGGAAGGGTTGTTCTTCTTGATAGGGATATGCTGAAACCGGGGGAAAAGGGTTACGTTCAGTTTTTATTGGAAAGCCCTCTGGCAGCTCTTCCCAGTGACAGGTACATAATAAGAACCTATTCTCCCCAAGTAACCATAGGGGGAGGTGCCATTTTGTTGCCTGGGGCACCCAGGAGAAAGCGGTATGATGAATTTTCCCTAAAAATTTTGAAAGCTCTGCACAGAGGATCTTTGGAAGAAAAGGCAGAGGCTTTGGCGGTAAGCACTCCCCATGGTCTTGTGGATTTGGACAGGGCTGCAAAACAGCTGGGAGTGGATGGAGAGCTGCTTCGCAAAAAAGCCTGCTCAGGGGAAAAAATCAGGCTTTTGGGTAGCGAAAAAAGGGAATTTTTGATGGCCCAAACATCATTTTTAAAACTGGTTAAGAAAGTTAAGAAAGAACTTTCAGATTATCACAAGACTTTTCCTTTAAGAGCAGGAATTCCAAAGGAAGAGCTGCACACCCTTCTTTTTAAGAAATATGGGGATAATGAGTACAATGTTTTATTGAAGGAATTGGAGAGGGAAGGTATTGTAAAAATTGATAGGTATATAATCAGTCTTAAAGAACACGAACCTTTTCCCACAGCAAAACAGCTTAAAAAAATAAAGCAGGTGGAAGAAAAGCTGCTTGAAAATCCCTTTAAACCTGTTCCATGGCCTGTGATTAAGCGCGAAATTTTTTATTTTAAAAGAGAAGAGGGAGAAGAGATTATTAATTATCTTGAGAGAATGGGAAGAGTGGTACGGGTATCGGAAGAAATATGTTTTCACCGCGACGCTGTGGAAAAGGCAAAGGAAATTATTAAGAAGTTTTTAAAAGATCATAATGCTATAACCGTTGGTGAAGCTCGAGATTTACTCGTAAGCTCAAGGAAGTATGTAGTTCCCCTTCTTGAATATTTGGATCGCGAAGGTTTTACCAAAAGGGTGGGAGACGTGAGGTATTTAAACAAGGGGAATTAAAAAATTAAATAGAAGTAATTAGGGGAGGTAGGGAATTGAGGAGTATAGTAAGAGCAGGCATAATTGCATCCATTTATGTGGTCCTCTGTATTGTGCTTCAGCCCATAAGCTATGGGGTAATACAGCTCAGAATTGCAGAGGCCCTTACGGTGCTGCCCATTTTATATAAGGAAGCCGTTTGGGCTATTTTTGTGGGTGTTCTTTTGGCTAATATTTATGGAGGGCTTGGTATAGCTGATATAGTTGTTGGAAGCCTTACCAGCCTTGCCGCAGCATACCTTACCTATATTTTACGGAATTCGTGGGCGGCATATCTTCCGCCCATAGTTCTTAATGCCTTCATAATAAGTATTTATCTGCATGCTCTTCTTAACTTCCCCTATTGGGCAACGGTTTTGAGCATAGGGATAAGCCAGACCATAGTTGTTTTTGGTTTGGGATATCCCCTTATCAGGTATCTCCGCAGGTATGAAGAGAAAAATTAAAAAAATGAAAGTTAAAGGCTTAGTTTGGGGGCGGATCGGGTCTGGTGGCCTGCACGGACTTCAAATCCGATGGGACGCAGGAAAACCCTGCGTTCGGTGGGTTCGATTCCCACACGCTCCCGCCAGATACAGGAGGCTGCTTGGTTAAGTTATTTTAGGGATTTTTTATTATATAAACCTTTTATTTAAAAAAGGAATAAAGACCCTTTTTGACGAATAAATAACTGGCTATTTGCCTTAAGTTTAGGGTTGGGGGTTATTAAAAAAGCAGTGGGCATATTTATTTAATAATTAAAAGGGTTGCTTTTTAAAGTTAAAATAATTTTAAGAAAGGAGTGGATGTATAGTGCTCATTTTAGAGACCATTGTGCTTTGTATTCTGGTCATGGTATTCTGTCTTTTTTTTGTTAACGCCGTTGAAGCCCTCGCAGAACAGATAGGCCTTTCCCAAACCGCTGCAGGAAGCGTTTTAGCTTCTTTGGGAACGGCGACCCCCGAAACCCTGGTTCCTGTTATTGCTATACTTTTCGGCAGCAGCGGAGGAGGTGGAGGGCACGGTCATGACATAGGGGTCGGTGCTATTCTTGGTGCTCCTTTCATGCTTACAACTATCGCCCTAGGAGTTGTTGGACTGACTGCAGCGATACAGGTCATGACCGGGAACAGGAAAACTCCATATCTGGATCTTGAACCCGGTATTCTCCGCAATTTTAAGTTTTTCTTTGTCTTTTATCCCCTGGCAATCATTGCTGCATTAATTGGTTCTCGTCCTCTCAACTATGCATTGGGTGTTTTCCTTCTCCTAGGATATGCCTACTTCGTATATACCACATTTAAAACTCCTGAGGAACAAGCTGAAGGCGAAGCAGTGGCTGCAACAGAAGAGGGAGCTGAAGTTTCCAGTTCTGGTCATGGTCATGGCGGGCATGAAGAGGAAGAACATGCTGACCTGTGGCTGAATAAAATCTTTCGTTTTGAGGAGCCCCCTGTGTGGCTGTCCGTTGTTCAGCTATTGGGAGGCTTTGTTTTAATGGCATATACAATTAAGGTTTTTGCTGACACGCTGGGGCACTTGTCAGATGCTTATGGAATTCCTGCTGCTGTGCTGTCTCTCGTGGTTGCACCATTAGCAACGGAACTTCCGGAAGTGGGCGGTGCCAGCGTATTCTGGACGGCAAGACATAAGGATACCCTTGCCCTTGGTAACATCACCGGAGCAATGGTTTACCAGAGTTCCATTGCTGTATGTTTGGGGCTCTTCCTTACGGAATGGAAGCTTACTGGTGATGTTGTAGCAAGTATTGCTGTTGCACTCATTTCCGGTGGTATTATCTTTGGTTATTATCTCATGAAGAAGCGTCTATCGGCATGGGTGGCTCTATCAGGCTGCTTCTTCTACATTGCATATCTCTGGTATGTGTTTTCCACAGGGGCAGGGGGGGGCTCACTGAGCTTCCGCGCAGTCCCTTTTTAATTTTTTGAGTTATGTGCATTAGGCAGATATATTTGACAAGAAATGGGGCGGCTCTTGAATTTGTCTCAAGGGCCGCTTTGTATGAAAGGTACCTTGCTTTAGGAATGTAAGACAAAATGCAAGATAATGATATAGGGTGATGGAAAAACGATATAGGGTGATGGAAAAACAAGGGGTTGTGACTCATGAGTATTCCAGCTGTCTTAATGAATCTGTTGGGTGGGCTGGCTCTTTTCATTTACGGCATGCGGACCATGGGCGAAGGTCTGCAAAAAGTTGCCGGGGACAGACTTAGAAAATTTCTTGAAGTTTTAACAGGTGTACCCATTATGGGTGTTTTGGCAGGAACATTGGTTACCGCCATTATACAGAGCAGTAGTGCAACCACAGTTATGGTGGTGGGTTTTGTCAATGCTGGTCTCATGACACTTAGACAAGCGATAGGAGTAATAATGGGTGCCAACATAGGAACGACAGTAACTGCTCAGCTTATAGCATTTAAGTTGGAAGAATTTATTTTCCCAATAATTGCCTTTGGATTTGGTATGTATTTTATTGCAAAAAGTAAAAACTTAAAGTATTTAGGCCAGGTAATATTGGGCTTTGGTCTCCTTTTTTTGGGGCTAGAAATAATGTCAGATTCCATGGCCCTCTTCAGGAATATGAGGGGTTTAAGGAGCTTATTGTCAATTTTGGAAAATATCCATTGATTGGAGTAATGGTTGGTACTATCATGACCATGATTATTCAAAGCAGCAGTGCCACTATAGGTATGCTTATTGCTGTTGCTTCCCAGGGACTTGTTCCGTTGGATGCTGCTATTCCCATTATGTTTGGAGATAATATAGGAACATGCATTACGGCGGTTTTGGCAAGTATTGGGACAAGCCTAACAGCACGAAGGGCAGCATTGGCCCATGTATTTTTTAATGTTATAGGAACAATTATTTTTCTATTGTTTCTTCCCTTTTTTAAGGAATTGGTTTTATATATTTCACCTGACAATGATATTGCCCGTCAGATTGCAAATGCACATACATCTTTTAATGTGTTGAGCACAATTCTATTTCTTCCCCTTATAGGTTTTCTAGAGAAAATGGTATGCTTAGCTGCTCCAGGGGAAGAAAAACAAATACAAAGGGGTCCTATGTATTTAGATGAAAGAGTGCTCAGCAGCCCCAGCATTGCCCTTTCCCTTGCCTCAAAGGAAATTATCCGCATGGGAAAGATAAGCAGAGATAATCTCGAGGATGCGGTGAAATCATTTATTAATAAGGATTATAAGTTAATACAACATGTATATGATATGGAGGATGTCATAGATGAACTGGAAAAGGAAATAACTTTTTATCTAGCTAAAATTTCTCAATATTCCATGACACCTTCACAGTCAGAAAAACACGGAGGGCTCCTTCATGCAGTAAACGATTTTGAACGAGTGGGAGATCATGCGGAAAATATTGCTGATCTGGCCAAGAAAAGAATTGAAGAAAACCTTCCTTTCAGCGAGCAGGCCATCAGTGAATTGGAAAATATGCACAATTATGTTCTAAAAACCCTGGATCTATGTGTTCTCACGCTGGAAAAAGAAGATAGGAAGCTGGCAGAAGAGATTGTAAAACGGGAGCACCAAATCGACCTAATGGAGAAAAAGCTTCGCAAGAATCACATAGATAGATTAAACGCTGGTCTTTGTTACCCTGCTTCAGGAGTGGTTTTCCTGGATGTGCTCAGCAATTTGGAACGGGTAGGAGATCATTCACACAATATTGCTCAGGTAGTTTTAGGAGAGATTTATCCTGCGGTGGAATTAAGCATTGCTAAAGAAGAGGAAAAAGAAGAAGAAGAAAAGGAGGATATAATAGGAGAACAACGAAATTAGTATTATAAAAAACTAAATGCCCCTTTTAGTAAGGGCTTTTTGTTTTTTAATAATTACTTACATTTTAAAAATTTTTTTCGTTAAGAATAATTATAGTCGTATGTCCGAAATGATGTTATACTTATAATATAGAAACATTATAAAGATGCAGATTTAGTCCTAAAAAGGAAGGGGAGTGAATTTAATGAACACTGTAAGCTGTGAGTGTTTGTCCTGCGGACATATTTTTGAAGTGGAGCAGGATGATTTGAGAGCTGGTAAAAAATTTTCCTGTCCCAACTGTGGTTATGAGCACTGTATGCCGGAAGGTGCAAGAAAGAAAGAATTCCGCGAAGGACCCATACCTGTACACGGGCGCAGTCCCTATACAGGATACAGTTTTTGGCCCAGGCATTGAATAAAAAAGAGGAGCGAGAGCTCCTCTTATTGATTGTTGTTTATTTTTCTTCCCAGCCTTCTGGCTGCTTCTTCTCTTAACTTATACTTTTGAATTTTTCCATTTGCGGTCATGGGGAAGCTGTCCACAAAGAAAATATATTTGGGTATTTTATATCGGGCAATTTTGCCCCGGCAGTAGTCCTGAATATCGCTGGGTTCCATGGAGTATCCTTCTTTAAGCTGAACAAAGGCAGCCACTTCTTCTCCATATTTTTCGTCAGGCACCCCTACAATTTGGACATCTTTTATGCCTTCCATGGTGTAGAGAAAATCTTCAACTTCTTTAGGATATATGTTTTCTCCTCCACGAATGATCATGTCTTTTATTCTGCCGGTGATTTTATAATATCCCCTCTCATCTTTTATGGCAACATCTCCTGTATGCAGCCATCCGTCTTTGTCTATAACAGCTGCAGTTTCCTCCGGCATTTTGTAGTAGCCTTTCATTATGTTATATCCTCTGGCGCACAATTCCCCTGGCACATTGGGAGGAACTTCCTTTCCTGTTTCGGGATCAACAATTTTTACCTCTACACCGTCTAAAGGTTTGCCCACAGTGGAAACCCTTACATCCAGAGGATCATCGGTTCTGGTCTGAGTGATCACCGGAGAGGCTTCTGTAAGGCCATATGCAATGGTTATTTCCCGGCAGTGCATTTTTTCAATAACCTGCCTCATTACAGGCTCAGGACAAGGGGAACCTGCCATTATCCCCGTTCTTAGGGATGAGAGATCGAACATATCAAACATTGGGTGGGTAAGTTCAGCGATGAACATTGTGGGAACTCCATAAAGGGCAGTGCATTTTTCTTTCTGTACCGTTGCCAGGGTTTTTAGGGGATCAAAATATTCAATGGGGCAGAGGGTTCCCCCATGGGTGTATATGGCCATTACCCCCAGTACTATTCCAAAACAGTGGAAAAGGGGCACAGGCAGGCAGAGCCGATCTTCACAGGTGAATTTCTGCCTTTCACCGATATGATAGCCGTTGTTTATTATGTTGTAATGGGTAAGCATAACTCCCTTTGGGAAGCCTGTGGTTCCTGATGTGTACTGCATATTTATTACGTCATGGGGATCCAGCTCCTCTGCTGCCTTTCTGAATTTGGATTCTGAAATGGTGCAGGAAAGGGCTATGACTTCGTTTATGTTGTACATTCCTCGATGTTTTTCGGGTCCCAGATATATTACATTTTTTAAGTATGGAAAACGCTTACTTGTTAGGTGTCCCCGGGGACAGGTTTTAAGCTCCGGTACCAGGTCGTATATTGTCTGGATATAGTCTATGTCCCTAAATCCATCGATAATAATTACTGCTTTGGCGTCTGACTGTTTCAATATGTATTCAACTTCCTTAGGCCTGTAATTTGTGTTTACTGTAACCAATACTACTCCTATTTTTGCTGTGGCAAACAGCATTACTACCCAATCAGGAACGTTAGTGGCCCATATGGCAGCATGATCACCTTTTTTAAGGCCCAAAGCCATAAGACCTTTGGCCACCTTGTTTACCCTTTCATTAAGCTGAGCGAAGGTATAACGCAGGTTCCTGTCGCTGTATACCAGGGCTTCCCTGTCGGGATATTTTTTTGCGTTTTCTTCAAGAAGTTCTCCCAAAGTGATGTTAAAAAATTTGGTCATCATAGATCCCTCCACAGCTAAACCGGTGTATAAACCACAGCAATAAATTTAGCAGGTTTTCCGTTGCTGCGCACATTGTGGGGTACAACGGAATCATAGTAGATGCTGTCGCCGGGTTTTAAGATGTAGGTATCTTTTCCGTAAGTAATTACCAGCTCTCCCTCCAGCAGATATAGGAATTCTTCTCCCTCATGGCTTGACATCTGAGGATTGTTTTCGTTACTGGGGTCTATGGTAATAAGGAAAGGCTCCATGTAGCGGTCCTCTTTGTTGTAACCTAGGGACTCAAAGTTTAAATCTCCTACCTTTGTTTCCTTTGATGGAAACCTCATTACTCTGCGCTTATCCTCTTTTCTAACTACAACGCAATTTGTGGTTATTTCATCGTCAAGGAATGTACCAAGCCTTACTCCCAGTGCCCGGGCAATCTTAATAAGGGGGGGCAAGGGAAGGGTATGCTTGGGCATTTTCAATCTGTTCTACAAGTTCTGTTGAAAGACCAGCCCTTTCCGCAAGCTCTTCCACTGTTATGTTTTGAAATTCTCTAAGCTGTTTTATTTTTTTACCCACACTTACCTCCTTAGCTGCATCCATGGCTCGATCTTCTCCTTTCCCGCTTAAGTTTTTGCCTGTATCTTTTAATTAAAATACAGCTGTTCCATTCTGTCAATGAAGAGCAGCCCTTTTTTTCGTATCTTTTTGTTAGAAATTCTACCAAACAACCATTTCATATGGTGGGTTTAAAAATGGGAATGGAGGCATTACAATTTTTTGTTATAAGCGGTTTATGACCTTTAAAAAGATAAAGGGAGGCAGAAAAGGCTGATTGGATCAGCAGATCAGCTGCTACAGCTTTAATTTGCTGTATTGGCTTATTGGATGGGGGGAAAGGCAAATTGGACAGAGGAGGGAAAAAAGCAAACTAGCGGTATAACTTTTTTAAATTTCTTTGCATCATTATTCTTTTTTTTTCTTTTATTAAGAGCCTTTATACTGTTATTGTTAGGCTTTGTCCTCTTAGGTTTGCTGTCTTGGAAAATACGTTGGTCCCCGAATTTAACAATTATAAAGTTGCTGAGTATTCCAAAAAGGGTATGGCCCAAAAAGGATGTCAGGGCTGTGCCCGGGGAAACAGGGTATACGGGCTGATTTTTGCCGATGCTTCCAAGAAAGCCGTACATTGCAACCCAGAAGATACTTCCCGTTCCCATTCCCTTAAGAAACCAGCGGTCCTTTCCCGTGTGAGTTAAGAGATAAGCATTGACAACACCAATGGTTATAGCCGTTGAAAAGTCAGATAAAATTCCCACTATTCTGCCCACAGTAGTTTTTATATCCCTTTTTTTCAAGAAAAAACCTGCAGCAGTGTCAACAAAGCTTTTTTGAGAAAATCCCCTGCTTTCTGCATATCGGCTCACTAAGTTTTTACCTATGTTGGCTGCTATGCCGGACAATAATCCCAAGGTAAACCTATCTTTTATCTTCAAAGGGAACCACCCTTTGTGCCTGAAAATAAATGTGCTTCTTTTAGTGTTGATTTTTCCATTAAAATTGATACATAATAATGGAGAAATAATATAAATAATTTAAGTAAGTAGGGGGCCGATATGGCACCTGGCTTTGTTTTATATAAAAAGAATAAAAAGAAGCAAAAGTCATTAAATCCTCCTCGATATTTAGCCGTGGGTTTTTTGATTATTATATTTATTGGGGCCGTGCTTTTGAGCATGCCCTTTTGCTGGAATGAAGGGTGCCGGGTAGAATTTGTAGATGCTCTTTTTACGGCAACGTCTGCTGTTTGCGTAACGGGCTTAGTGGTAGTGGATACCGCGGATACTTTTAATATCTATGGACAGCTGATTATTCTTTTTTTAATCCAAATTGGAGGCCTTGGTTTTATGACCGCAGGGGTTTTGGTAGCCCTGCTGGTGGGTAAAAAAATATCCCTGCGCCACAAATTGATTCTACAGGAATCCATAAGTCAGCTTTCCATGCACGATTTAATAAGAGTAGCTTCTAGGATTGCCCTTACAGCCTTTATTATTGAGATTCTTGGAGGAATAATACTGGGGATAATATGGTTTAAGCATTTCGGCCTAAGATCCTTTTATCTGGGCATTTTCCATTCCGTATCTGCTTTCAATAATGCAGGATTTGATATTTTTGGCAATTTTCGAAGTTTTTCTTCCTATACCCAAAACCCAGCGGTGCTCTTGACCATTATGGCTTTAATTATATTGGGAGGTCTTGGGTTTACGGTAATTTGGGATATTTTATTTTATTTTAAAAACCGAAAGCTTACTTTCCACAGTAAAGTGGTGGTTGCTGTCACATCCATCCTTTTATTTATGGGAACTTTTGCAGCTCTTCTGCTGGAAGGCTTCAACAGATATACTTTGGGTTCCTTGCCATTGAGGGATAAAATTTTAAATGCGTTGTTTTTTGCTGTGACCCCAAGAACAGCTGGTTTTGCTACCCTGAACGTGGGGTCCTTTTCTGATGCGTTCCTTTTTTTTTATGATCATTTTAATGTTTATTGGAGCTTCTCCGGGTTCCACTGGAGGTGGTGTTAAAACCACTACCATCGCTGCTCTTTTAGCTTCTCTTTGGTCAAATATTAGGGGGCAAAAATCAGCTGTTATTTTTAACAGACGCATTCCTCAGGACAAAGTTGAAAGGGCAGTGGTTATAATCTTTTTGTCCCTTTTTTTGGTGATTTTTTGTACAATGATTCTAAGTGTTACCGAAAGGGCTCCCTTTATTGATGTTCTCTTTGAAACTGTTTCAGCTTTTGGAACTGTGGGTCTTACTACTGGATTAACTCCAAAACTTAGTGCAGTGGGCAAAGCTGTTATAATGTTTGTAATGTTTGCGGGAAGGGTAGGTCCCTTGTCCTTGGCCTTTGCTTTGGGAAGAAGGGATAAGCAGCTTTATGAATACCCCCAGGGAATTTTAAATCTTGGTTAGGAGGAAGCTAGGATGGGACAGTATGTAGTTATAGGCTTGGGGAGATTTGGGGAAAGTGTAGCCAGAACATTAAGCTCTTTAGGTCATGAGGTTTTAGTTATTGATAAATCTGAAGAAAAAGTGCAGGAGATTGCAGATTTTGTTACCACAGCGATAAAAGCCGATGCCCAAAATGAAGAATTTTTACGCAGTGTGGATATTGCCAGCTATGATGCTGTGGTTGTGGCTATGGCTCAAAGTGTAGAAGCAAATATTTTGGTTAACATGCTACTTAAGGATTTGGGAGTGAAATATATTGTTGCAAAAGCTCAGAGCAAACTTCACGGTGAAGTATTGGAAAAAATAGGAGTAAATAAGATAATTTATCCTGAATGGGATATGGGAGAAAGAGTGGCTAGAGCCTTGACTATGTCCCACAATATTTTGGATTATGTAGAGATTTCTCCTGAACATACCATAGTGGAAATTGCTGCGCCTGAGGAGTTTGTGGGCAAAACTTTAAGGCAGCTGGACTTGAGGGCAAGATGCAATATAAGCATTTTGGCTGCTAAAAAGGGTGATAATGTCGTAGTTGCCCCTGGGGGAGAGTATATAATTGATCGGGGCGATATTCTTGTGGCCATTGGATCCTATAGGGATTTAAGGAAGCTGGAAAATAAAATTTAAGCTGAGAGGGCAAAAGCCCTTTTTTAATTTCTTAAAATTTTTTGTCTTTATAGTTGGACAATCTATGTTTTTTTAAATCATTAAATATATATATAACTTACATATATTTTTATATTTTAAAGACATATTTCGACAGAAATTTGAAATGGTTTTTTGTATACTAAAAACTAGTGTTGGCTTTTTAAAAAAGGGGGGAGGAATTCTTATGATAAAAGTTAAATTTCCTATTTTCCCCGTTGCTGTTTCTGGGATTTTGTTTGCAGTTTTTTTTATAATTTCCCCATTAATCCCTATTAATTTTAACAGCTATGTTGTAGTACGTAATTTCATTGAATTTTGGGCTGCAGTTTTAATTATAATTTTGCTTTTGATGGCAGTATATGCATTTTGCTGTGATAGAACACTGCGCTATGGATTGGTTAGTGTATTTTTAGCAGGAGCTGTACTTTCTCAGATTTTTCACATCTTTTCCTGTCCCGGTATGCCTGATTTTATTACTCCAAATTCTATGAATAAAGGATATTGGTTTTTCTTATTGTCTAAATTTTTGCTGGGAGCAGCGTTTTTGGTTTTCGCAGCGGGTCAGTCAATGCAGATTAAAGATATTTTTTGCAGGTTTTATTTGATCCTGCTGGGCTTAGGGGAGGCAGCGGCATTGTTATTTATTTTATTAAGGCACAGAGCCCTTCCCGCCGTTTTCAGCGGGTTTGAAGTGAGACTCAGCCTTTATAGGATTATTCTGGAAGCAGCAGCCTTATTGTTATTTTTAGCTGCTGCTTATTTTTTATTTACTGATATTTCGTTTAAGGGGAATCACAGTCAGAATCCCAATGGTAAAACGGCTTATATTTTAAAGGGGGTCATATTTTATGTTCTGGCATATGCCTTTGCTTTCTTGATTAAACTGCCTGCTGAAATATATTTTTTGTTGAATCATGCTTTTTCGGCTGCAGCCCTTTTCTTTATGTTTTTGGGTATTTTGTCGGTGTCAAATATAAAAAATTACTTTATCGGCAATACCAGATCAAAGCAATTCTTGAAACAAGTGGAGAATCTTTCTGCCCTAGGTTATATAACTGCGGGTACCGTTCACGAAATTCGCAATTCTCTGACATCTGTTAGGGGTTTTTTGCAGGTGATAAAGAAAAATTGGAAAAGGGACAGGATTTGAAGGAATCCGACCTCAAGATGTATGCTTCATTAATGCTCAGCGAGGTGGACCGCACCCATTCCCTTTTAAATGAACTTCTTTTTATTTCCAAGCCCCAACCCCAGTCGGATTTAAAGACCTGTAATTTAGGCAGCATTGTGATGGAGGTTCTACCCATCATTAAAAACCACAGCATCCTTAAAGAAGTGGAGCTGGAAGTGTCAATTTCTAAGGCTCCCATGCTTGTGCAGATCAATCCCCAACAGGTAAAGCAGGTGATTTTAAACCTTACCAGCAACGCCTTTGAAGCTATGGATAACTGCTCAAAGAAAACCTTAAGCATAAAATGCTTTCCCCTGCCCTGCGGCAGCAAAATAAGATTGGAGATTTCTGATACCGGTAAGGGGATCCCCTGTCATCTACAGGAAAAAATATTTGAGCCCTTTTTCAGTACCAAAGAAGAGAAAAAAGGCACCGGCTTGGGATTGTATGTGGTTAAAAACATTGTGGAAGAACTGAATGGGAAAATATGGGTTAAAAGTGAAACGGGTGTGGGAACCTCCTTTTTCATTGAATTAACAGGCATTATGGCACACTCCAATGTAAAAAATATGAGCAGCCGAGCTGATATAATAACTGCTTCATGAAAAAATGATTGTTTTAGTTTAATGGTTTAACATTATAAGGAAGATATTATAAAAAAGAATTAGGAAGTGTTAGTATAGTTTATATATGTCTAAATACTAACATTGGCTGTGGGGACGGGGTGAATGTTTTTGTGGAAACTAGGGATAGATATCGAACATATTCAAAGTACCTTAAGGAAAAATATGGTGGTAGGGTGCATAAGATTTCCATAAATCTTCCGGGGACATGCCCCAACAGGGATGGAACGCGCAGCACAGGAGGGTGTATTTACTGTGATGAGGAAGGCTCCGGCTTTAATGCCCTCCCAAGCACCATGTCGGTAAGGGAACAGGTTGAAAAGAGCAGAGAATATTTAAAAAAGCGTTTCAAGGCAGAAAAATTCATCAGCTATTTTCAATCCTATACAAACACTTATCTTTCCTTAGACAAATTTAAAACTAATATAAGGGATGCATTGGGCCCTGATATAGTGGGGATAAGTGTGTCCACCCGCCCCGACTGCGTGCAGGAAGAGTATCTGGATGCCTTAGGGGAAATAAAGGATGAATGGGGTGTTGATATAAATGTAGAACTAGGGCTGCAGACAGTAAACTATAGGACCTTAAAAAAAATTAACAGAGGCCATACTTTAGCGGAGTTTGTTGATGCTGTAAACCGCATCAAACCCAGGGGCTTTGAAATATGTGTTCATATGATACTAAATCTTCCCTGGGATGATATTACGGATGTTGTGGAGGGGGCTAAATTTTTATCTGCTTTGGGGGTCCATTATGTTAAGCTGCATTCCCTGTACATAGTTGAAGGAACGCCCCTTGGGGAAATGTTTAAAAAAGGTGAAATTGAAGTGGCTCCCCTGAGTGAATATGTGCGAAGGGTAGGAGCTTTTTTGGAATATCTTGACCCCAATATAGTTATCCAGAGGCTTGCAGCAAAGGGCCCTAAGGGAAAGCTTCTTTTCTGCAATTGGGGCTTAAGCTTATGGGCTGTTAAGCAGGAAATAGAAAGATATCTTGAGGAGCAGGACATTTACCAGGGTAAAAAATTTAATTATTTAAAGAGAAATCTTTAAAAAAATTTTTTTTGGGAGCCAGCAGATGCGCTTGCAGCTACATTTTAAGGCCCCTTATGGTATTTTTGCTGCCGCTGTATAAGCCCACAGCAGAAAGCCCCATTACTAGGCCCAACAGCACTGCTTCCTTGGGTTGCCCCGGAGCAATATAGACAAAGGCAGCTGTAAATCCCAGGAGAAGGGATAAAAGGGGTGCAAACCTGGTAGGAAAGCCAAATTTTTTTGCCAGCTGAACAATACCCACTATTATGGGTATCAATGAAATGCCGTATACAGAAATTTCCATAAATTATACCCCCTTTTTCTGCTACTAAATAATTATGGAAAAAGGGGGCAGATTATCCTAAAAAGTTTTTGTTTTTAAATAAATCTGCTATTTCTGCGCGGCAAACAACTTTTTAAAAGAAATGACTAAAAGCAGTATAAAGAGGGAAAACATAATTATGGTGCCTCCGGGGGCCAGTGAGAAATAAAAGGAAAGCACCAGGCCTGAGACAACACTTAGGAGTGCTGCTGCTACTGAGATATAAACTGAAGCCTTAAAACTTTTTGCAATTTGCATGCTGGTTGCAGCGGGAATAATCATGAGGGAAGAAACCAAAAGGATACCCACAATGCGCATGGATACAGCAACGGTTATAGCTGTGAGCACGGTAAAGTAAAGGTTAATTTTGTTTACGGGAATCCCCGCTATTCGTGCTCCTTCCTCGTCAAAGGCAATAAAAAAGAGAGGCCAATAAAGTACAATAATGGAAACTACGACAATTAAACCCACAGCAGCCATTATAAAAAGATCCATTTTGGTAACAGAAGCAATGCTGCCGAAAAGGTAGCATAAAACGGAAGCGGTGTTCCCCCTTCCGAGGCTTATTAATATTACTGCAAGGCCCATCCCGCTGGACATTGTAATGGCTGTGGCCAGCTCCGCATATTTTGAATAGTGCCTTCTGAGATATTCAATTCCTAAGCTTCCTCCCAGGGCAAAGAGCATGGCAGTAATTGTTGCATTGAAACCTGCCGTCAAACCTGCAGCTACCCCTGCAAGGGAAATGTGAGAAAGGGTGTCCCCTATCAGGGACAGCCTTCTTAAAACTAAAAAAATACCGATTATAGGGCAGATAATTCCCACAATTATTCCTGCTGTAAGGGCTCTCTGCATAAAATGGTATTCAAATATTTCCACGGCAGCATGCCCCCTTAAATTTTAGTTTCAATGCAGATGATAAAGCTGGGTGATATAGCTGTGGGTAATTTTTTTATCTTTGTACAGCTGGGGATCGTGCTCCAAAATTTTATTTTGGTGGATACACACCATCCTATTAACCCGTTTTACTGTTCCTGATATGTCGTGGGTTACCATTACTATGGTTAACCCCTGCTCTTTATGGAGTTTTTCGAGAAGCATATATAGAGACTCTTGAGATTCAGGGTCAAGCCCTACCATTGGTTCATCAAGAAAAAGCAGTTCAGGTTCTGCCACCAAAATTCTTGCCAGCATTACTTTCTGCTGCTGGCCGCCGGAAAGCCTGCCCACCAAACAATTTCCCAGTTCTGAAAGTCCAACCATTTCCAGAGACTTTTCAACTCTTTCCCAATCTTTAGGCCTCATGGGTTTAAGAAATCCCAGGTGGGCACTTGCCTGGGCTCCCACCACTTCCCTCACTGTTGCTGGAAAGTGGGAATTAAAAAAAGCCGCTCTTTGGGACAGATAGCCTATTTTTTTCCACTGATTAAAAGCTTCCACTGGGGTGTTAAAAATTAATATTTTCCCCTTTTGGGGTTTTAAAAGCCCCAGTATCAGTTTAATTAGGGTACTTTTCCCTGAACCATTGGGCCCCACTACGGCCAAAAAATCCGACCGGAAAACAGTGAGGCTGGCATTTTCTAAAATTGTTTTACTGCCGTAGGAGAAGGTTATGTCTTTGACTTCTATTATTTTTTCCATTACTTTTTCTCTCTGCATTCCAACGCCACCTTAAGATTTTTGAGATTTTCCCTCATCAGATCCATGTAATCTTTTCCTTCTTTAATCTGTTCCTCAGTTAAGCTTCCAATGGGGTATAAAACCAAAAGCTTCGCTCCCGTTTCTTCTCCAAGGATTTCTGCTGCTTTGGGGCTGATAAAGGGTTCTGTGAAGATATACTTTATATTCTTATCTTTAAGCTGTTTTGCCAGTTCGGCTAAGCGTGCGGGGCTGGGTTCGCTTTCAGGAGAAATTCCCATAATGGATATTTGTTTTAAGCCGTATCTTTCAGCAAGATATCCAAAGGCGCTGTGGGTTACTACGAACTCTTTTCTGCTGCACTGGGAGAGAGCTTTTATATATTCTTCGTGGAGTGCATCCAGTTCCGCGGCAAGTTCACGATAATTGTTTTCATAAACAGTTCTGCTGTTTGGGTCTGCCTTAACCAGCAGATCCTTTATAGCTTCAGCAGCTTTTTTGGCCAGCAGGGGATCCAGCCAGAAATGGGGGTCCCTCTGATTTGAACTTCCTTTAAAAAGGGTGCCTGCTATTTCCAATGTCTTAACTCCGTTTTCCTGTAAAGAATTTGCTGTATCTCGGGCCCAGGGTTCAAGACCGGCTCCGGTGTAAATAAAAACCTGGGTTTCCTGAAGCTCTGCTATATCTTTAGGGCTGGGCTCCCAGCTGTGGGGATCTGATGCGGGGGGCATGAGTTCCTTTACCTCAGCCGCATTTCCTGCTATTCTTGAAGTAAGATAGTATAGGGGATAGATGCTCGTATACACCTGAATTGTCTCTTCTTGGGAAGAAGCTTCCTGGCTGTCCGCACATCCAAAAGCAGAAAAAATAAAAATTCCCAAAAGCATAATTACAGCGGTCTTTTGAAACTTCAACTTTGCTGCTCCTCCTTTCCATCCAGTTTTTTCGTCTTATTATATTTGCAGTTTCGGCAGTACCCATAGATTTCGAAGCTGTGATTTTCTATGGAGAAGTCTTGGGAATCAGCAGCCCTAAATATTTCACTGTTGAATGGACAAACCTGGATTTCAAAGGCAACTCCGCAGTCAAGGCAGATTAAGTGATGGTGGTGGCTTTTATTAAGTTCAAAGCGGGTCCTGCCGTCCTTAAAATCCAACTGATTGATAAGCCCCAATTCCAAAAGAATATTTAAATTTCTATAGACGGTGCCGAAAGAAACATTGGGCTGACTTTGTTTAATTCTTTCAAAAATTTCTTCAGCACTGATATGCTTTTCTTTACTCAAAATTTCCAGTATGAGCCTTCTCTGGGGAGTAAGTTTATAACCCTTTTTTTTGAACTCTTTAATCAGTTTTTGAAAATTCAAAACTTCATTCTCCTTTAACATTATTCTTATTTTATAACCATTCCTATTTAGAAGTTATTATCATATAATCATTATTTTTTCAAGGACTTATTGGAAAATATTCAAAAGACAATTAAAAAATTACTTTTGGGATATTTTTGTGATGTGCAGAATTTTAGCAGTTTATGTAAATAAAATAGGAAAAGAGGGGGTAAGATGACTTAGATATGGAGAGGAAAAGACAAAAACAGACAGCATATTAAAAGTTAACAGTAATTTACGGCTTGTATACGCTAGAAACAGCGATATATAGATTTGAGAAGCATGGAGAAGAAAGTTCAGAGAAACTAAACCCATAGGGTTTTTGCTATCTTTATTTGGGGAGTTGTAAAATATTTAAGATTTTAAAAATATGAAAAGGTGGTATGCATGACACAGAGGATTTTATTTTTGTACAACAGCGTTCCTATAGAAATTAGAAAGGGCAGCACTATTTTAAGCGAGTGCGTGAGCCCCCTGACTGTTGCTGCCATATACGAGGCACTCCAACAGACGGGCAGCGAAATTATTCCCGTTAATCTTATGAGCCCAAAACAGCTTGAGGAAACGGTGCGGGAGCATGGTCCCATTAACCTCGCCTTTGTTATTGCTGAAGGGTTTTTAGAAATCCCTGAAACCCTTTATAACGGTTTTGGGGCCATGGTAGTGCGGGAAGCCCTGATCAAGTTGGGAATACCTTCCACACATTCCTGTCCGGAAGTTATGAAAGTCTGCAGAAATAAAAATCTTACTTACCAGGTGCTGAGAAAGGCTGGTATTCCTGTTCCGGATTTTTTTGTGGTGGAGTTTGAGAGCGGCCGTTCCGTGAAGGAACAGGTGGAAGAGCTGGAATCGGCAATGTCTTATCCCCTTTTTGTAAAACCCATTGGGGGAGGCAACAGCATATGCATTGATAAGCATTCTATTGTTGAAAATAGGGAGGATTTATATGCCCGAATAGAGATTCTAAGGGCGGTTCTAGGGGATTTCCCTATTTTAGTGGAAACATTTCTGCCAGGCAGGGAATATACTGTAGGTGTGATGGGTAATGGGGACTGTTATGTTCTTCCCATAGTGGGATTTCCCACCGACACAGTTGTAAGATCAGCTCAGAGCAAAATATCATCTTCAGATGTTTCCAAAGTGGATATTCTGGATGTCAGAGATCCCAAGTGCAGTGAGCTTGTGGACATTGCATATCGCTCCTTTAAGACCATTGGAGCAAGGGATCTTATAAGAATTGATATTAAAGAAGATTCTTCTGGAGTAGGTCGTGTTATTGATGTAAATGGTACACCATCGCTAGCTTCGACGGCTTCAGTGGTTGCAATGGCTGAGGCAGTGGGTATTAAATACCCCGAACTCATAGGGATTCTGCTTTATGAAGCTCTGAAAAGGGCAGAAATGGAACCCACCGCTCAGCTTTTGGAGCTTGTTTCTGAGCCCTTAGCTAAACTTAGAACTTACCATAGGGATATGGTAGCCTAAGAATTATTTAAAACTATTAAAATATCTTTTTAATCTTTCCATGCCTTCGGCGATGTTTTCTATGGAATTGGCGTAGGAAATCCTTAAGTAACCTTCGGCATTGGGGCCGAAGTCGATGCCGGGCGTTACAGCAACTCCAACCTTTTCGAGAATATCGAAGGCCAAATTATAAGAATCCATTGAATAATCCCTGGCATTTGCCAGTATGTAGAAGGCTCCCGTTGGGCTGGAAGCTACTTTCAGCCCTGTTTCTTTTATTTTTTCAAGGGTGAATTTTCTGCGCCTGTCATATTCCTGCCGCATTTTCTCCACATGCTCACCGCAGTATTTAAGGGCTGCAATCCCTGCTTTTTGGACAAAGGAAGCTGCGCAGATAAAGAGATTCTGCTGCATGTTGCGTATGGGCCTTACCAGCTCTGGGGGCACTATTGCATATCCCAACCTCCACCCTGTCATGGCAAAAAGCTTAGAAAATCCGTTTATAACGATGGCTTTTGAAGAAAATTCAAGCATTGATCTTGCATTTTCTCCATAGGTCAGCCCGTGGTAAATCTCGTCCGAAACAACAGTAAGGGGAAGATCTGCCAAGGCTTCCAGATCTTCCGGAGGCATGATAACTCCTGTGGGGTTGGAAGGTGAATTTATAATAAGAGCGCGGGTTTTTGGACTAATATGCCTTTTGACTTCATTTATGGAAAGGCGGAAGCCGTCCTCTTCAAAAACCTTTATGGTAATGGGCTTTCCCCCTACGTAATTAATGAAATTGGGATAGCATGAATAATAAGGATCCGTTAAGAGAACTTCATCTCCAGGGTTTACCACTGCAGATAATACCAGAAGCATTGCAGGGGAGGTACCTGATGTGACGATGATCCTATCGGAATCTACCTCAACGCCATAGGTTTTATAGTAATAATGGGATATTTCTTCCCTAAGCTCCAGAAGACCCTGACTGTGAGTATAATGGGTAAATCCTTCTTTTAAGGCTTCTTCAGCTGCTTTTTTTATGGGCTCCGGCGTGTCGAAATCAGGTTCTCCGATCTCAAGATGTATTATCCGCTTACCCTTTCTTTCCATTTCCTTTGCTTTTTCAAGAACGTCCATTACAATAAAGGGGCTGATGGTTTCAGCCTTATCAGATATTTTGATAAGTTCCCTTTTGGGAAGCATGCAGAATCACCACCGAATTTTCTTTGATATGATTTAGAGATTATAGATCCGCATACTTAAATCCTGCTGAGCTTTAGCAAAGTTTTTTTATAAGAAGAAATCCTCCCCGAAATAGGGGAGGATTTCTCTTATTTTTATAATATAAAGCTTTTGCTATTCTTCTTTTTCTTCTTCCATGGAAAGTACATCTTCTTCTTCGTCTGCATTGGATATATCTTCGCCGATAATAGCGCTGGTGGGACAGGATTCTAATGCTTCCTGTACCAGATCTTCAAACTCTTTGGGCACTTCATCCACCTGGGCTTCGGCGATACCTTCCTCATTCCAGTCAAAAACCTCTGGACATAAATCGATACATGCACCGCAGGAAATACAGAGATCTGGATCAACGTAAACCTTCAGCGGTATCACCTCCTTAGGCAGTTATAGTTTTGCCTGTTTTTTTACCTTCATACCCTTTATTTCTCTGCAGCTAAACGCTTTATAAGCAGATTAAGATCTGAAGCGTTGGAAGTGGGCTGATGGCATTGGGCTTCCCGACATACGTATGCCCGGGCTTCTTTTTTTCTTCGCTGTTATTTGTTCCTAAAGGATTAACTGCTTTATTGGGAACATAGGGTTTTATGGCTGCAGCCCAAAGGTTTTGGAATGCGTCATCGTCAATGCTGCCTGTTATTTCAATTTTAATCCATGGATTTATGGCAGTATATACAGCTAATGCATATTCTGATGCTGTAATTCCATATTCCCGGTAGAAACCGCCAAATGCTTCCAAAGCAGCCACTGCAGCTTTCCCGTAGCGGTTATTTCCCGTTAGGGCTTCCAGTTCCAGCAGCCACTTGGCGGCATATGCATTCTGCTGAAGATCCATAAGAGGTGCAGACAGCATACCCAATTCATCGGAATTGGGTATGCTGTCATAAAAGCCACCTTCGGGGGACTGCAGTTTTTGGATGCAGAGCTGGGCTAGAATTTCAGCTTTTTTAAGAAATTTTTTGTTGCCTAGATGCTGATATGCTGTGGTAAATGCCTGTCCCATCATTACCTGGTCTATTAAAAGGCCAAAAACTTGAGCGGTGGTACCATCATAGAAGTGGGCATAACCCTTTTGGGGTCATAATTCAGTTTTTCCAATGACAAAAGGGTATCAAGGGCTCTTTTTCCCCACTTTTTTTCAAATACCTTAGAAATATAAAAAAGAGTATCTGCCAGCATTGCATTCCAATTGGTATAGATGTTTTTATCTGTCCTTGGATAGGTGGCTCTTTTTCTTTCCTGTATGCCTATTTTGCAGTTTTTTTTATTTTGGCATTTAGAAGTAAGGTCTATGTTATCTTTAAAATAAAAAAATTGGTTTTAGAAGATATTTATTTTGTGATCACAGGAATTTTTGCGAAAGAAATTTCAAAATGCTATGATAATAATAGTTTTTTTAATAATAGTTTCATTGAGCTTTGGGTAGGTGTGTCCTTTTGAGAACTTTTAAGTCTGTATTGGACAGTGCCCAAACCGAAATAGTCATTAAAAAATCTCGTTTTATTTCCCACGTATTTCCAGTCCACAGTGAGGAAGAAGCTAAAAACTATCTTATGGAAATTAAAGAAAAATATAGAGATGCTACCCATAATGTTTTTGCCTGGCAGGTAGGCATTGATAAAATTCTTCAAAGATGTGGGGATGATGGGGAACCCAGCGGTACTGCAGGAAGACCCATTTTAGAGGTGATCAAACAGAGGGGACTAACCAATGTTTTAATAGTTGTTACCAGATATTTCGGTGGAATAAAGTTGGGAGCAGGGGGCCTAATTAGAGCATACACCCAAGCTGCAAGGGAAGGCTTAGATAAAGCTGGTATCGCTTTAAAGGCTCTCCATGACATCTACTGGATTTCCGCTGATTATTCCCTGTGGGGGCAGCTGAGCCGAGAAATGGAAAAATGGGGTAAAATTGAAAAGGTTAATTACACTCAACAAGTAGAAACCAAACTGCTTGTTCCCACCAGTTTTTCCGGCGATTTTGAGAAAATCATATATGAGCTTACTGCAGGAAATGCAGTTGTTAAAAAAATAGGAAGCACTTATGCTCCTTTAAAATAAATTGTCTGAATTTGCTCAGAGATGTTAAAAGCCGCCCCTTTATGTAGAGGCGGCTTTTTATTTGAAAGAGCCCGCAGTGATCTTTGCTCCGGCTACTGCGGATTCCTGCATAGCCCACTGCAATCTTTCGACCACAGCAGACCATTACGAAACCCGCAATAACCTTTGCTCGACCGGCAAGAGTACCTTGTAAGCAGATAAAAGCCTCTCAACCCTTACCTACCTACAGCTATAACCTTAAAAAAGTTTAAGGAAATAACCTGCGGCACCCAAGCCGATCTTAGCTCGACCCCTATTCCATCCCTGAAGACCCAGCAGCAATCCTTGGAGTGCTGCCAAGCCTTTTTGAGACAGAAAGGGATCTGCCCTCCGGCTGGTACCGAGCCCCAAAGACCCGGTACCAACCTTCAGCCGACCGCTGCCAAGCCCCATCAGGGGACCTGACAGCGATCTGGGCTCGACCACTGCGAACCCTGTCGGTAAATATAGTTCCCTAAAGGTAGGATTAATATGAGAAGAATTATAAATAAATTTTAGGTAAAATTTGATAAAAAAACTAAGGGGCAGGCCGGGCGCTTGATTAGGTTTTATGGAGCCTTATATGGTTATATAAATTTAGAAAAATAAAGGGCAGTTGTTGATAAGAGCTGTTGGTGCATCTTAACTGGAACTTACTGCTCCATTTCAACTGCCCTATTAGTATTATTTCTAAATTCTTTAAATTTTATTTTAGAAAAAAGCGGATTTTTAGGTTTCTTTAGGGTACATTTTTTATTCTTAAAATACTGTTGTTTGTGATATAATTTTTAGAGGTGCTTTAGGGAGGGGCATTTTTTGAAAAAGTTATACTTTTTGTTTTCTGTCCTTGCAGCAGGAGACACAAGACTTTTTTTAATTATCAATAGGCACTGCCGGTGCTTTATTTTGGATGCTGTTATGTCCAAAATAACCCATCTGGGAGGAGCATTCTTTACCCTTTTTATCTGCTGGTTTTTAATTTTTTTCAATATTCACATGAGCAGATCTGCTGCCCTTGAAGCTCTGCTGGCCCTTTGTCTAAGTCAAACAGCGGTACAGATTCTAAAAAGAAAAATCGCGAGGCTCCGTCCCTATCTGGTTTTTAAGAATATACATGTTCAAAAACCTCTTTTGGATTTTTCCTTCCCATCGGGCCATACCACTGCTGGATATGTTCTGGCAATGTCCTTTTCCTATAATTGTCCGGTATTGTTTTATCCCCTTATGGGGCTGGCTTCCCTGATCGGCTTTTCCAGAACCTACCTTGGGTTCCATTACCCTTTGGATGTGGTAATGGGTGCTGTCATCGGAATTGGAACATCCTATGTGGTGCACCATATTATGTTCATTTTGTAATTATCTTTCCTGCAGCAGCTGTGGAGGAAGCATTTTTTCAGCTCTGATGAAAAGAAAGGAAAGGATAGCTGCTGCAGCTGCAGCGGCAGCTGCAGCAGTGAAAAAGGGGATTTTTCCTATTGTGGAAATAAAGCCGAATACAGGAGGTCCCCCTGCCACCCCAAAAAATCTTAATGAACCGTATAAACAGGTGATAAGCCCCCTTTCTCCAGAAGAAGCTGCACTGGTAATAAGGGTATTTGTTCCCGGCAGAACCATGCCCACTCCAGAGCCTAAGAAAATTAAAGCAGTAAAGAGAGCATAAATATTGTTTACGAAGGAAATTGCTGCCAATGAAAGGGTTATGGAAGAAAGCCCTGCAGTTATTCCTATTTTGAGGAATTTGGCTTTAACCTGCTGAAAAAGACTTCCCGAAAAATAGGAAGTAAGAGCCATGGTGCTCACAGGAATAGCAATTAGAAGGCCTGCATAGAAACCCTTAATGCCGTATTCCTTTTCAAGGATATCTGAAAGCCAGCTTAAAACGCCAAAAAGAATAAATAATGCGGTCATTCCTGATAAAAAGGAAACAATAAGGGATAATCCCTTTTCCTTAAAAATATTTTTTAACTGGCCCCAGTACTGGGTTAAGGACTGGCGGCCTTTATTTTTTAATGGGGGTTCCTTTACTAAAAACCAGACTGCAAGGGCAGTGGGTATGGCTAAAATCCCATACGCGAAAAAAGGAACAAACCAAGCTATAAGACCCAGAGCAGCTCCTGCAATGGGGCTTATCACTTTTCCCAGACCGTTGGATGCTTCAAGAATTCCAAGGGCTTTGGTGCGCTCTTTAGACTGGATCAAATCTCCTGTTAGCGCCATTGCCAGCTGATATGTTCCCCCTGCTCCAATTCCCTGAATGATTCTTCCTAAAATAATCATATTGTAAGGCTGTGCCAGAAGTATGGATGACACTCCTGATATCAACCCTCCAATCCCGTATATTATCAGCGCCGGCGCCATTATGGTTTTGCGGCCCAAATGATCCGATGCAAACCCGGCAAAGGGAATGGTAAGACCGGCGGGAATAGAAAAGGCAGTTATAATAAGCCCCACCTGAAAAAGAGAAAGGTTCATCGCTGATTTAACAGCAGGGAGGATGGGGATGAGCAGGGAGTTTCCTAAAACCATTATAAAGGGCACAGCATTTAATACGGCAAACCACAGTTTAAAACCCGGTTTCGAATTCATTTTATCCTCACTTTCTTTTAGCTAAACATGATTTTTCTAAAGGTATTATTCCCTTAGGTTTTTAAGATATGTTTTACTTCTAAACACCTAAGATATCTGCGTACAAATGTAATTAAGAAATAAAAATGGGGAGAAAAATATGTTTTTTGTAAAGGATAAATACGTTTTTGGAATGGCGCTGGTACGCTTTTTTTCTGCTTTCATGGAATTTTCTGCAGCAGTGCTTATGCTTAAATTAAACAGAGTGGATAAGGCAATGCAGGTTAATGCTTTTTTAGCTTTGGTAGGGCCCATTGTTCTCATTACCGCAACAGGGATTGGGCTTGCAGGTTTGGCGGGTAAAACATCTCCCTATAAACTAATACTTATTGCTTTGGGAGTATTCCTGATAGTTGTGGGGGCAAGAAAATGACTTTAAATAAAAAGGGGTGAGATCATTGGAGGATAAAGGAGCATATATTCACTGGACTGATTTTTTAAAGTTTCCCATTGCTGGGCGCAGCGTAAAGCCGAGAACAGCAGGGCTGACGATGGTTATTGATAAAGGTATGGGATTAACGCAGATAAGGGAGCTATTGGAGATGGCTTCGGAATTCATTGATTTGATCAAACTGGGTTTTGGAACCTCTGCTTTGTATTCCACTCCCCTTTTGAGGAGGAAGATAGATCTGGTTAGGTCTTATAAAGTGGATATATATCCGGGGGGAACCTTTTTAGAGGTGGCAGTGCTCCAGGGAAAACTTAAAGAGTATTTAAAATTCTGCAGGGAACTTGGTTTTTCAGCCGTAGAAATTTCGGACGGTACCATAAATATGAAGTATGAGGAAAGAAAAGATGCCATAAAGCGGGCAGCAGATTTGGGCTTTATAGTATTGTCAGAAGTAGGGAAAAAAGATGTTCGTCATCAGCTGGATGCAGAAAACCTTGCCCAGCTGATAGAAGAAGATCTTTTAGAGGGTGCATTTAAGGTAATTATTGAGGGGAGGGAATCGGGTCGAGGTGTGGTACTTTATGATAATAAGGGAAATATAAAGGAAGAGTTTATAAATACTCTGCTGCTTAGAGTAAGGGATTTAAACTCCATTATCTGGGAAGCTCCCTTGAAGAGTCAGCAGCAGGAATTTATTACCCGCTTTGGTCCCAATGTTAATTTAGGAAATATTAAACCTGATGAAGTTATAGCTCTAGAGGCTTTAAGGGTGGGCTTAAGAGGGGATACTCTGCGGCTGTGTGTAGATTAAATGGTAAGAGGGACTGGAGTGGTGATGAAACATTGGGGGTATTGCTTTGAAACTGGACATTGTTTTAAGAGCTGAGGATATTTCCCCAAAAGAATTAAAGGGCAAAACCGCTGTAGCTATTGATGTTTTTCGGGCAACCACAACCATAATAACGGCATTGGAAAAGGGATGCAGATCGGTGATACCAGTTGTTTCCATTGAGGAAGCAGAGAAAAAAAAGGAAGAACTGCTGGCTTCAGGACATGGAGTTTTTACAGCAGGTGAGAGAAAGGGATTAAAAATTCCAGGTTTTGATTTGGGAAATTCTCCCCAAGAGTTAAGGGATGTCTCCTTAAAAGATAAAATTATTATTCTAACAACCAGCAACGGCACCAGGGCTATCCGTAATTCTGAAGGGGCAGACAGGATATTGATAGGGGCTTTTATTAACTGCCGGGCTGTTGCTGAAGTTTTGGCTTCAAAATATGGGGATGTGATTTTTGTCTGTGCAGGCAGGCTTGGGGAATTTTCTCTAGAGGACTTTTTAGCTGCCGGGGCCATGACTTATTATCTGAGGAAAAAAACAGAGCAGGCTCTAGAAATTTCAGATTTGACCGCTGCTGCTGAAAAACTTTTTGAATGCACCAAGGGCGACTTGCTGGGATTTTTAGGTAAAACAAAACATGGAAAGTATCTTAAGGAAATAGGTTATTCGAGGGATATAGATTACTGCTGCACCCTTAATACATCCAGTATTGTACCGGAATATGCAGAAGGGGAAATAAAAATATAAAAATGTGAGCTTAACAAATAAAAAAAACTCCCCTGGTATAAAATAAGAAAAATCCAGGGGGGTAAGCAAATGAAGGATTTTTCCACGGACCGCAGCAGAAATATATGCCCTGTGTCCTATAATCAAATGGCACATTTTTGGGGCATTGAAGGGGTCTACCAGCTGATTGACAGGGAGCTTTTGGGAAGCGGAGGCAAATTTCAGAAGGAAATATTCCGCTACCTCTTGGAAAGACCTGGAAAGGGATTGAGGCCCCTGTTGGTTTTAATGTGTGCCGGCTTTGGCAGATGCAGGACAGATGTTAAACCTTTGGCAGCGGGACTGGAAATGCTGCACCTAGCAACTTTAGTTCACGATGATATTATTGACGGAGCGTACATAAGAAGGGGAAGGAACAGCATAAATGCTCTTTGGGGTGCAGGAGCAGCAGTTATAACAGGGGATATGCTTTTTGGGAAAAGCCTAAAATTGATAGGAAGATATGGAGACAAGGCTGTAAAGATTTATGCAAAAATTATTGAGCGGATGGTGTCCGGAGAGTTTCAGCAGATGGAAGCTCTGTTTGATTATTCCCTAGACGAATCTTCCTATTTCAGAATTGTTGGGAAAAAAACAGCGTATTTTTTTTCCCAATGCTGCAGATTGGGTGCTTGGGCTGCGGGAGTGAATCATGAGCAGATAAAGATTTTAGAGCGTTTCGGATTTTTTTTTTTGGAATGGCATTTCAGATACAGGATGATATAATGGACTGGTTTTCCAGCGAAGGGGAATTGGGCAAACCTGTGGGGCAGGACCTCCGCCGGGGTTTAATTACTCTCCCTTTGATTAAAGCGCTTAAATTGAGCAATAAAAAGGAAGAAATACAGAAAATAATAGATAGAAGAAAATTTTCATCGGAAGAAATGGACTTTATAAGGAAAAAAATTGTTCAAAGTGGAGCTTTGGCTTTTTCTAAAAAAACTGCTGAACTTTACCTCAGCAGAGCAGTTAAACTGCTTTCTTCATTACCTGATATAGAGGCAAGAAGCCATCTAAAAAATATAGCTGAAAATATGCTTGAACAGTAAAACTACTCTGTTTTTCAAAATGGTTATTGCTGTTGTTTTTAGGATACCAAAAAAAATTTTTAGAAGGAAATTGCAGTTGAGACTAGAAATATAAATGTGGGCAGCAGGTGAGGGAGTTTTTTAGATATATTATAGTAAGATTGGCAATGGAGGGGAGTAATTTGAAATTTGATCTAGAACCAGTACGGGTGCGTGAGTACAGCCCCATTAGAGAGGAAGTTTTTACTATGCTGAGAGAAGCCATCTTAAACGGCAAACTGAAACCAGGAGATAGGCTGGTGGAAAGGGAGCTTGCTGAACAGCTTGGTGTCAGCAGGACTCCTGTCCGGGAAGCCTTAAGAAAACTGGAGCTGGAAAACCTAGTAACCCACATTCCCCGCAAGGGAGTAGTTGTTTCTGAAATTTCCAAAAAAGATATAGTGGAAATTTTGGATATTCGTGCTTGTTTAGAGGGCCTTGGAGCACGGGAAGCTGCAAAAAAAGCTACAGAAGAAGATATCGGAGAATTGAAGGGTTATATAGAAAAAATGAAAGAAGAGATGAGCAATAACAACATGGAAGAGGTTAATAAGCTCCATAATCAGTTTCATAGAAAGATACTGGAAATCGCTGGTTATCCAAGGCTTTCTCAGATGGTTAGCTCCCTTGGGGATTATATCAGCAGATTTACGAAAATGGGATATACTATCCCAGGCCGACTGGATAAGGCAATGAAAGAGCATACGGAATTGATTGAAGCTATTATGCAACGCAATCCTGAACTTGCTAAACAAATAGCAGAGGATCATATTGATAATTCCAAGAGCGTTATTTTAAAGCAGTACGAAGAGACTCAGAAAAAGAGCAAGAAGGTTTAAGGGAATTATTTTTAAATTATCTTAATTTATCAAAATCCAGAAGGGCACGAAGGGCACTTTTTATCAGTGCCCTTCAGACTGTCAACAAACCCTCTTACTAAATCTTAGTAGGTCTCTGCTGCGGTTTGCGAAACGACTTAACGAGCGCTGGCTAACAGCTCTTAGCGAAGCGTAAGGCAAAACCGGGAGGCGCGAATAGGATGTGAGCGCCATTCCCAACTGAGATAGGATGCCGAATTTGGGGCGGTCCGGTTTTGCCTATAAGCTTTGCTTAGAGCTGTCCAGTGTGAGTTCAGGAGTGAGAAAACTGCAGCAGAGACCCTTTGTCAACAAGCTGGAGGGCACTGTTTATCAGTGTCCTTTTTATTTTTAAAGACAATACTTTTACCCCATGATACAGCATATAGATAAGCTATGAGAAAAAATAAATGGGAGATAAAAAGCCATGGACTGGCAGAGCCTTTTGATGTTTGCAATTTTTATTCTTGGAATAATGGGGCGTTCTGATATTATTGCAGCTGCGGCAGGAGTTCTTCTGGTGCTTCACCTCATTGGACTTAATGTCCTTTTTCCCTATATTGAAGAAAAGAGTCTTGAACTGGGATTATTTTTTCTTGTGCTTTATGTGTTGGTGCCTTTTGCAGCGGGCAGGGTGACTTTATCGGAAATTGCAAAGAGTTTTGTTTCTGTACAGGGAATAGTAGCAGTTATTAGTGGGGCGCTGGCGACTCATCTAAACAATAAAGGCTTAGAAATGCTGCAGCTGGAACCTTCTCTAATTATTGGGCTTGTGATGGGTTCCATAATTGGTGTGGTTTTTTTTTAATGGTATACCTGTCGGTCCTTTAATGGCTGGGGGAATTGCTGCATTGATTATGCAGATAATTCAACTTACTTCCTAACTTTTACTTAATTTTTGAATTTTATTTGAAATAAAGAGAGAAAATATAATTGAAACCCTTTTAAATTTTATAAGATAAAAATTTTAGGAGGTTTTAAAATATAAATGGCTGCAGTAAAAAGCAGATTGGAACCACCGCAGATGCCGGAGAATCCCCTTCCCCCAAATCAGACACCCCATCCTGATATGGTGCCTGATGAGGTTGAAAAACTAGATGGGCCTGAAAGAAGAAGACCAAAAAAGCAGCTTAATATAACTGCTCCTTTATAGGAGCTTTTTTCTTATAAATTATCATTTTTTGTGCATGCTTTTCAGGCTTCATACGCCCTTATATGCTTACATTGACGGTTTTTTTATTTAAGGAGTATAATTTTTGAAACAGAGGGAAAAAGCTGTGGGAGGTTTTTAAATTGGCAAAAAAACTTACGGTGCCTGATATTATTGCTATGAAGGCTCAGGGGGAAAAAATAACAATGATGACTGCTTATGATTATCCCACAGGCCTTTTGGTGGAAAAAGCCGGAATAGATACAATTCTGGTAGGGGATTCCCTGGCAATGACGGTATTGGGCTATGAAAGCACAGTGCCCGTAACTGTTGATGAAATGATTCATCATACTAAAGCTGTACGCAGAGGAGCAAGAAACACTTTTATAATAGCTGATATGCCCTTTGGCTCTTATAACAGCGGAATTACACAGGCTGTGGCCAATGCTGTCCGCTTTTTAAAAGAAGGAGGTGCCGATGCTGTAAAGCTTGAAGGAGGTACGGAAGTAGCAGATGTGGTGGAGGCTGTGGTTAGAGCTGGAATTCCCGTTTTGGGGCATATTGGGCTGACACCCCAAACTGTAACCCAGCTTGGTGGATATAAGGTACAGGGAAGGGATCAGAAAAGGGCAAGAAAACTGATTGAAGATGCTGAAGCTTTATCCAGGGCAGGGGCCTTTGCTGTGGTCCTTGAATGCATACCCAAAAACCTTGCTAAAGAAATAACAGAAAGGATTACCATACCTACCATTGGGATAGGAGCAGGGCCTTTCTGCGACGGTCAGGTCCTAGTATATAACGATGTTGTTGGCCTTTTTGAAAAGTTTATCCCAAAATTTGTTAAACGCTATGCTGAATTGGGCGAGATGGCTTTAAAGGGTTTAATGCAGTATAAACAGGAAGTTAAAGAGAGTATTTTCCCCGATGATGAGCATTCCTTTGATTAAAAGTGCGGTTTTTAGGATTTTAGGGGGTTTGGGTACGGTGAACCTGCTTGACTGGGCAGTTCTAATATTTGTTTTGTTGGGTGCTTTTAGGGGATACCGTAGGGGACTTCTAGCAGGGATTATGGGCTTTGTGGGATACATATTTTCTGCATCTTTGGCTGGTTATTTTACTCCCCAAGCTGTGGCATGGGCGGAAAAGAGAGGTATTTTTGTTAATTGGGCATTTCAGTTTTTTGAAAGCTGCTTTAACCCTACTTCTGCTGCGGGAACAGGTTTTTCGCAGACAGATCTTTCCTTGTGGTCCATGCATGGAGAAGGTATGATGGGAATTTTGAAATTTCTGCAGGAGATGTTTTCCAGACCACCTGGGGAGCTAGAGGCAATAACAAAAGTCTTTTACAGGGAAATTACAGCAGCAGCGGTTTCTATGATGGTTTTCAGCGTGCTTCTTGTATTTTTCATTTTTTTAGTGCGATTTATGATAAGGGTGCTGCAGAACGGCATGAGGGGTACTTTTTTGGGAACTTTAAACCGTATTGGTGGATTCATTGCAGGAGGAGCTGTAAACGCGTTTTTATCGCTTCTTTTCTTTTTTATTCTGACTCCTTTTTTAGCTGTGGGTGCTGCGGCCCATCAGGGTATTCTCTATAATTTTTATGAGCTGTTTAAAGAATCCGTATTTGTTTCGTATCTTTTTAAGTTTTTAAGTAGTGTGAAAGGAGGGTTTTAATTTGGATAATAGGAATAAAGAAAAAGAAAATCTGGAAGAACTGGCAGAAAGTCTGGTTTATAAAGGGAAAAATGTGTGGGAAACGGTAAAGGAAAAGGAAAAAGAAAAAATTTTTGCTCTTGGGGAGGAATATAAGGATTTTTTGGATAAATCAAAGACTGAAAGGGAGGCTGTGCGGGAAATCGTCCGTGCTGCCAGGGAACGGGGTTTTTTGAACTTAAAAGAAGTAAGAGACAGCAATCAGCTTAAACCGGGAACAGGTTTTTTTGATGTTTACCGGGATAAAGCAGTGATCTTGGGTGTTATGGGAATCAGTGAATTAAGCAGGGGAATAAGATTAGTAGGCTCCCATCTGGATTCCCCAAGGTTGGACCTAAAGCCTCAGCCCCTGTATGAAAAGTGTGATTTAGCTCTTTTTAAGACTCATTATTACGGTGGGATTAAAAAATACCAGTGGACGGCAATACCCCTTGCCCTTCACGGGATTGTTGTCCTTCAGGACGGCAGAAAAATAGAAGTGGTCATCGGAGAAGATGGGGATGATCCTGTATTTACCATTACAGATCTTCTTCCCCATCTGGCTGGAGAGCAGAATAAGCGCCGCCTGTCTGAAGCTATTAAGGGAGAAGAGCTCAATGTTTTGGTGGGAAGTATCCCTTTAAAGGGTGAAGGGTATAAAGAAAAAGTTAAACTGGCCGTGCTGGAGCGGCTCCACAGAACTTACGGAATAACTGAAGAGGATTTCATAAGTGCTGAGCTGGAAATGGTTCCTGCAGGAAATGCCCGTGATATTGGTTTTGATCGGGGGCTTATTGGGGCTTATGGACAGGATGACCGTATATGCGTCTTTGCTTCATTAAAAGCTGTTTTTGATATTGGGATTCCTGAAAAAACTGCTTTTGCTCTTTTTGTGGATAAAGAAGAGATAGGAAGTGTGGGCAATACAGGCATGCAGTCCAAGATTTTGGAAGAAACCCTCCAACATCTTATGGAAATAACAGAGCAGGAGGCTTCCATTTATAAACTGTTGAGCTGTTCCCAAGCCCTATCTGCTGATGTGAATGCTGCTGTTGATCCCACATGGGAAGATGTAATGGACAAACTAAATGCTGCCAAGCTGGGTTACGGTGTATGTTTAACAAAATATACCGGTGCCCGGGGTAAAGTAGATGCCAGCGACGCCCATGCTGAATACGTTGCTGAAATAAGGAGCCTTTTTAACAGGAATGGGATTATATGGCAGACAGGAGAGTTGGGTAAAGTGGATCAAGGGGGAGGAGGCACAATTGCTAAATATCTAGCTAACCTCAACATGGAAGTTATTGACTGTGGAATGCCCCTGCTGAGCATGCATGCACCTTTTGAGGTTTCTAGTAAGGGTGATCTTTATATGGGATACAAGGGGTTTAAAGCTTTTTTGATGGACAGCTAAAGGAAAAGGGAGAGAGGAATTTTGGTCTGGTCTGATTCGGATTCGAAACTTTTTGTGGATATGAGGGGTTGCTGGGATATCCAGAAAATATTCAGCGTTTTGAAGGATGTTGAAGAAGAGAGAATATCCCATGCTGTGGCAGTGCTGGATAGTGAAGGGAAAGCGGGGGCAGTTGCAGATATGGCCAAAGAAAGGAACCTCAAGGTAAAGGTACAAAAGAATCATCCTGACTTTTATGTTCATATTGACAAGATAGAAGAGGAGGAAGATTTGACCAGGCTTTCCCCTGAACTGGGGTCCGAGTTTCAACAGGTTTTTGTTGTTTCCTCTGCATTTCTAGGACGGGGTGATGATGAGCTGGGACGTCTGCTGATGGAGGATTTTTTAAGGGAGCTGTCCCACAGCGAAGTGGTCCCCCAGTCGGTGGTATTTATTAATTCTGGGGTTAAGCTTTTGTGTGAAGAATCAAATGTACTGCAGGAACTTATGTATCTAGAGAAAAGAAAGGTTGGGGTTTTTGCCTGCGAAAAATCCTTAGATAAGTACGGTTTAAGGCAAAAGCTTTGTGTGGGTACGCCCATAAAGATTTACAACCTTGTTAATTATTTGGCCAGTGCCAATAAGGTTGTTACTCTTTGCTGAAATAATAAGTAAGTTAAGTAAGTAATGTATGATGTCATTAAGCACTGGGAATTGGACATTCTATATGGGCTGCTGTTTTCAATTAAGGGTCAGGGCAGCAGCAGAATCAGCTGTAAGGGAATTTGCTGCCGTAGAAGAAGATAAATACAGCATAATTTAAGTTTAAAAAGAAGGAGGGCTTTCAGGATGGAACAGCAAAGCCCAATTTCCGAACTTTGGAAGCAGATGACTGCTTATTTTTCAGGACTAAATTATAAAGAGATTCTTGTAAATCTAATAATTTCATTGGGCCTTATAATCCTTGCTCGAATAGCGTCATTGGTTCTAAACAGAATTGTGGATAAGATTTTAACTCCTCCTAAAGACAGCGAGAAGTTTTTTATGAACGTTAAGGTGGCCCAGACCCTTAAGACTCTTATAAAAACGCTTTTGAATTATGCTTTAATTTTTTTAACTGCCCTTATGGTATTGTGGCTTTTTAACATCAATATTATACAAGTTGAAGATATAAGGAATTTTGCAGCAAAAGTTCTTCAGGTCCTTGTGATTATTGCTGTTGCAAGAGCTTTCCTCCATATTGGGGAATTGGCTATTAAAAATATATTTTTTCTGGGAGAAAACGGAAAAACTCTCATTGAAGAGAAAAGGGCAGCAACTTTAAGTGCCCTTCTGTTGAGTGTGCTTAGATATGTGGTGTATTTTATTGCAGGCATTATGATACTTCAAACCTTTGGAGTTCAGACTAGCTCCATACTTGCCAGTGCTGGTATTGCTGGGTTGGCTGTGGGTTTTGGAGCTCAGAATCTTGTAAAGGATGTTATTTCTGGATTTTTTATAATATTTGAGGACCAATTTGATGTGGGGGATTATGTAACTGTTGCAGGGATTACGGGAGTTGTGGAGGAGTTGGGTCTTCGGAGCACAAGGATCCGGGAGTGGACAGGGCATCTGCATACAATTCCCAACGGCGAAATAAAGATGGTTAAGAATTACAACAGAGGTTCTATTTTGGCTGTGGTTACGGTCAGCATATCTTATGAGGCAGATATAGATAAAGCCATTGAAGTTATGAGGCAGACATGTGAAAAAGTTTATAATGAGCGGGACGATATCCTAGAGGTGCCCGTGGTCTTGGGTGTAGAATCTTTTGGAGAATCCGGCGTTGATGTTCTAATAACAGCCAGTACTAAACCGGGTTCCCAATGGGCGGTTCAAAGGGAGCTCAGAAAAAGGCTTAAAGAAGATCTTGAAAAAGCGGGAATTGAAATTCCTTATCCCCATTTAGTTGTTTATCATCGCAGTAAAGAAAAAGGTGGAGCATCAGAGGAATAAATGGATAAGGAGGATCCGCCTTTGGATAAATTTATAAAAATTTATCTTGGAGACGTTGTGCGGACAAAAAAAAATCACCCCTGCGGTAATGATCAGTGGGAAGTGGTTAAGCTGGGGACAGATATAAAAATAAGGTGTTTGAAATGCGGCCGCAACGTTATGCTCCACCGCAGAAAATTTGAGAAAAGCGTAAAAGAAATTGTGAAACGGGGCTGTGAAAGCTGATTTCATTTTTCTTGTGGCTTTAGGAAACTTATGCTATAATTAAAAGTCGGTTGTCCCTGCTCCGACGCACTGTCGGGGCCAAAAAGTCCAGAGGGAGGTGTGAAGCATGCGCAGCTACGAAACTTTATTTATTATCAACCCTGAGCTTGATGACGAAGGAATAAAAGCTGTAATTGAGAAGTACACCAAATTATTGAAGGATCAGGGTGCGGAAGTAATTTCAGTAGATGAATGGGGTAGGCGCAGGCTGGCTTACGAAATTAAAAAGCACAAAGAAGGTTACTATGTGCTGATCAATTTTGATGCTGAGCCCCAAGCTCTAAAAGAGCTGGAACGTATCTTCCGTATAGACAGCAATATTTTAAGGTTTATTATTGTAAACCGCATCGAGCAGGCCAAAAAGAAGGCTGAAGAAGCGGAAAAAGCCGTTTAGGTAGGTGCTGATATGCTTAATCGTATAATCCTGATAGGCAGGCTTACCCAGGATCCCGAACTCAGGTATACGGGCAGCGGTGTTGCTGTATCCACTTTCACTTTGGCCGTGGATAGGCCCTTTACCAATCAGCAGGGTGAAAGGGAAACAGATTTTATCCGCATAGTGGTGTGGCGGAAGCTCGCTGAAATATGCGCCAACAATTTGGAGAAGGGTCGTCTGGTGGCTGTTGAGGGCCGTCTGCAAATTCGATCTTATGAGAACCAGGAGGGGCAAAAGAGACAGGCAGCAGAAGTTGTAGCCGATAATGTGCGCTTTCTCGATCGGCCTAAGGACAAACAGGATTCATCCATTGAGGATGACTTTGTAAGCCTTGATGAGGACCTTGATATAGGGGATGCCGATCTGCCCTTTTAGTTTTGTGATTGGGAACGGTCCTGGGGCGTGAAAAAAGCGGCGGGAGTTTATTTGGGATCTAAGGTGATGAGTGATATCAATTTTGTAAAGGAGGCAGAAAAAAATTGAGAGAAAGAAAACGCCGTAAAAAAGTCTGCAGCTTTTGTGTGGATAAAGTCGAAGTGGTTGACTATAAAGATGCAGATCGTTTAAGAAAATATATAACTGAACGCGGGAAGATTATTCCTCGAAGGATTTCGGGAAACTGTGCAAAGCATCAAAGGCAGCTGACAAGGGCTATTAAAAGGGCGAGGATTATGGCCCTTCTTCCCTTTACTGTGGAATAAACACAGTTTTTTTCGAGGGAGCGGCACCCGCTCCCTCATTCTAATTTTTCATTTAATGCTTCATTTTAGTACCAGCTCTAAGGAATATACTTCTTTTGACGGTAGAAATTAATGAAGAGTATTTTTAGGAATGCGCAGGAAAATCCTTAAAATTAGTGAATAACAGTTATAGACTTAATTTAGGAGGATTTTAGGGTGCAGCACTCTAAAGATCAAATAGATGTTGCTAAAAGTATTAGAATGATAGAATGGTTAAAAGCAGAGTTGGTCAGTAATGTTGGTTCACTTTTGAAGAGCTTTGTTAAAGGTAGTGAAGAGCTGATGCTGGACTGCCTTGCTGCAGTTATAATGACAGCGTACCTTTTGGGGAAAAGAAGTGGTATCCCATTCAGACATATAGATCAGAGGCTTAAGGAAAAGATTGCAGCAGGGATTAAAAGCCAGCACGAAGTTGAACAGTGGTATGGGGATCTTTCCTCCCTTGAACGATATATGGAAGAAAGAAAGAGGTGACAACAGATTATTTACCAGGAACCCTTGTCCCCTGTGAAGGGACTTGTCGCTGCTGCATTTATTACAGCAGGTTTTTGTGCAGTGGGGGTATACATACACTTTTTAGCCCCTATATGCTCCCTTTTGTGGGCTGTACCCACCATAGTGCTTACGGCAAGATGGGGTATTCCAATGGGGCTTATTAATGTGGGAGTCTCATGGCTAGTTCTCACACTGCTGATGGGACCGGTACTTTCTTTTTTCCCAGCGATTCAGTTTGGAAGCTTAGGTCTTACCAGCGGGTTGCTTTTTAGAAGGGAGAAAAGTTCTGGCAAAATCATTGCAGCAGGCGTTCTTGTTACAATGCTGGTTGTGGGGATTATATTATACTTTCCTTTGGTTATGGGAATATTTCATGGAGAGGGAATGGAAGCTTTTTACGGTAGGGCCAATGCTGTTTTGGAAGCTTGGGAGAAAGCAGGTCTTTTGGAACAATTTGAAGATCAGGGTATAAGCCGCAGTGAAATTGAAAAATCCCTTAAAAAGGCTGTTGTGTGGACATTTTATCTGCTGCCTTCAATTATTGCAACATATTCCGCAGCTTCTTCTTTCTGCAATTTTCTTGGGGCAAGAACTGTGCTGCTGCGAATGGGATTTAAAGTTCCAGATTTTCCTCCATTTTATGAATGGAGGATCCCTTGGTATTCTTCCTGGGTAGTCATAATAGGGCTTGGTTTGGCTCTGCTGGGAGATTATATAAAGGTTCAGCCCCTTTTTGTTGTAGGACTTAATCTTTTAATTATTTATCTGCCAATAGCTTTTATCATTGGTTTAGCAGTGGGAGCAGGGTTTTTTAGTAGGATTAAGTCCCATTTTATAAAGTTAATAATATTTACGACAGGCCTTATATATCTGCCTTTTACTATATTTTTGCTGCTGTTATTAGGGGTATTTGATCCCCTTTTAAATTTCAGAAAATTTCAATCCAATAATGGACAAGGGAGTGGAGGTTTATGAAGGTTATTCTGAAAGCAGAAGTAGAGAATTTAGGAAAAGAAGGGGATGTTTTAGAAGTTGCTGATGGTTATGGAAGAAATTATCTTCTTCCTAGGGGCCTTGCGGTTTTGGCAACTCCCCAAAATTTAAAACAGCTGGAGAAAAAGATTAAAGCAAGAGAAGAACAGAAAAAGCAGGAGTTGGAACAGGCAAGGCAGCTGGCTGCTAAAATAAACGAGACTACTATTGTTATAAGAGCAAAGGTGGGGGAAAAAGGAAAACTTTATGGATCTATAACCAATAATGATGTGGCAGCGAAGCTCAGCGAACAGGGAATTGAAGTGGATAAGAGGAAAATCGATCTTAAAGATCCTATTAAGGAAGTAGGTTTTTACACCATTGGAATTAAGGTTCATCCAGAAGTATATGCAGAACTGAGGGTTCAGGTAGAGGCTGAGAAAGAAGAAAATAAACAGGAAGAAGAGGAGCAGGGGGAAGAAAAATAAAAATGGTCTAGGGGAAGGGAGATTGCAGCAGTGAAAGATTTAAAAGAGGGAAAGAAAATAGCTAATTATACAGAAAAAGTTCTTGATATAAAAGATAAAATGCCTGAGGGACAGTTAGATGCTCTTTTGTCCCTTCTTGTTGAAGTGATGGGGGCTGATAAGCTGGTTCTTAAGACAAGTAAATTTGGGGCTTTAGAGCTTCTGCGTTCAGAATCTCTAGAAGAGCGAGCCCTGGGCTTGAAGAAAATTATAGATAGAAACCCTACCTTAAATACCCTTCCCCGAAGAGAAGAACTTCCCCTCTTTATCAATGAACTCCAAGATAAGACAGCAGAAATGATCGCTCGGCAGCGGGCAGAAAAGGAGCTGGAGCAGAAAGTTTTAGAAAAGCTTCAGCAGAGGCATGACCAATACATAGAAGAAATCAGAAGAGAAGTGCTTAAAAAAAGCTGCGGTCCAGAAAATGCTCAGACCTTAAAGCGCTTAGCCATTTTAGAAAAGGAAAATAGGAAAAAGGTCAACCGGACTATTCTCGAAATGCTGCGTCCCAGTAAACTTCAGGAAATTGTAGGGCAGGAAAGGAGAGTAAAGGCTTTAATATCAAAAATTGCCTCTCCTTTTCCCCAGCATGTACTTATATTTGGGCCTCCAGGAGTAGGAAAAACCACAGCAGCTCGTTTGGCACTGGAGGAGGCTAAAAAATTACAGCATTCCCCTTTCAGCAGAGATGCCCCCTTTATTGAAGTAAATGGGGCATCTCTGCGCTGGGACCCCAGGGAGGCTACCAATCCCCTGCTGGGGTCCGTCCATGATCCCATATACCAGGGTGCCCGCAAGGAATTTGCAGACAGTGGAGTGCCTGAACCAAAGCTTGGTTTGGTCAGTGAGGCCAATGGAGGAATACTTTTTATAGACGAAATTGGGGATATGGACCCCTATTTCCTCAATAAACTTATTAAAGTGCTGGAGGATAAACGGGTTAATTTTTCTTCGTCCTACTACGATCCTGATGATGAAAGGGTACCCCAGTACATAAAGAAGCTTTTTGAAGAAGGGGCTCCTGCAGACTTTATCCTTATTGGAGCCACCACCGGGGAACCCTGTGAGTTAAATCCAGCCTCAAGATCCCGTTGTGCTGAAATTTATTTTGAACCTCTGACACCAGAGGATATTAAAAGTGTTGTGGAAAATGCTGCTTTGAAGCTTGGGGTATCTCTGGACCCAGAGGTGCCCCACATTATATGTAAATATACTGTGGAAGGGAGAAAGGCAGTCAGCATTTTGGCTGATGCTTTTAGCTTTTCTCTCTTAAGATCCAGCTGTAGTGATCCAAATGGGGTAACCATAACTTCAGAAGATGTTTATGAAGTGGTCCGCAGTTCCAGGCTTGTTCCCACTGCAAAAAGTTTGGGGAGCAGCTCTTGCGAAATTGGAAAAACTTTTGGTCTTGGCATATCCGGTTTTATGGGAAGGGTTTTGGAAATCGAAGCGGCTGCTTTTGAAGCAAGGGAGCCTGGAAAAGGCAGGCTACATTTTAATGAAACGGCTGGGCCCCTGACTAAAGATTCGGTTTTTAATGCGGCAGCGGTAATCCGGCAGATTACGGAAAAAGAAATCACTGACTTTGATATTTATGTGAACATCGTGGGCGGTGCTGGAATAGACGGTCCCTCGGCCGGTGCAGCGATCCTTTTAGCTATGCTGAGCGTCATAACTAAGGTGCCCACTAAGCAGTCTGTTGCGATAACAGGGGAGATTTCCATTCGAGGAAGGATAAAGCCTGTTGGGGGAATAATTGAAGAAATTTATGGTGCTAAAATGTCTGGTATTAAAACGGTTTTGATTCCCTCAGAAAATAGGGCTGATGTACCTGTAGGTTTAAATGGAATTCAAGTTATTCCTATTGAAACCATCGAAGATATTATTTTACATGCTTGTGAAAAAAACTGTAATTTCTAAAATGAGGGATTTTTATGGAAATAGCTGATCGAATTATGCCTCAGAATATTGAAGCTGAGCAGGCTGTTTTAGGTTCTATGCTCCTTGACAGCGAATCTGTTTTTGTGGTTATGGAGATTCTAAAGCCGGAAGATTTTTACGAAAAAGCGCACCAGATAATTTATGAAGCTGTACTATCCCTTACAGAGCAGAATGAAGCAGTAGACCTGGTAACTGTTACTGAGGAACTAAGGCGTAAAGGGCTTCTGGAAAGTGTGGGAGGAGCTTCCTATCTTACATCTCTCGCCAATATTGTTCCTTCTGCTGCCAATGCAGAATATTATGCAAAAATTGTTTTAGAAAAATCCACCCTTCGTTCCCTCATTAAGGCTGCAAATCACATTGCCAATCGGTGTTATGAGGAGGCTTATGATATTGAAGACCTCCTTGATGATGCTGAACAGCGGATTTTTGAAATAGCACAGCGGAGGAATCGTGAGGGTTTCAGCACTATAAAGGAAGTTATTAAGGAGACCTATGAGATTATTGAGCGGTTGAGTCAGCATAAAGAAGAAGTAACGGGAATTCCAACTTTTAAGGACCTGGACAAACTGCTCTGCGGCCTTCAGCAGAGCGATCTTATAATTTGTGCTGCCAGGCCGGGTATGGGGAAAACTTCTTTCTGTTTAAACATAGCTCACAATGCTGCTGTTAATCATAATTATTCCGTAGCCATTTTCAGTTTGGAAATGTCAAAGGAACAGGTGGTACAGAGGCTTTTGGCCAGCGAAGCAATGATAGATCAGCAGAAACTCCGTACAGGCAGGCTTAATGAAGATGAGTGGAAAAGGCTTATAAGGGCCATGGGTCCCCTTTCTGAAGCTCCAATTTACATTGATGATACCCCCATGGTAACAGCTTTAGAAATTAAGGCAAAAGCTAGGAGGCTTAAAGCAGATAAAGGGCTTGATTTGGTAATAGTAGATTATCTACAGCTTATGCAGGGACACCGCAGGGCTGACAGCAGGCAGCAGGAGATAGCACAGATTTCCAGAGCTCTAAAGGGATTAGCTCGGGAGCTTAAAATTCCTGTAATGGCCCTTTCTCAGCTGAACAGGGGTGTGGAGCAGAGGCAGGATAAGCGTCCCATTATGGCTGACCTGCTGGAAAGCGGTGCCATAGAGGCTGATGCTGATGTGGTGCTCTTTCTGTATAGAGATGAATACTACAATAAAAATACAGACAAAAAAGGGATTGCAGAAGTTATTGTAGGTAAGCACAGAAATGGTCCCGTTGGGGTGGTTGAGCTTGCCTTTCTGCCCCAATATACTAAATTTGTCAATTTGGCTAAGGATATGGTTCCTGAAGGGTAGTCAAAAAGGAGGGTGAAGGATGGACAAAATACTTTTAAATGTTGCGGAAATGATGGCTCTTTCTGCAAAAACAGCTCCTAAAACCAAGGGAGAGGATTATATCGCCATTAAGATTCTGGAAGGACAGGAAGTTAAAAACCTTGCAGACAAAATGGAAGAGTATGGGACAATTACGGGGAAGCCCAATTATGATCGTGATGCCCGGGGAGTTAAAAAGTCTTCAGCAGTTCTGCTTCTTGCTTTGAATAAGGCTCAGCCTGCAGGCTTAAACTGCGGGGCATGTGGATACAGCAGGTGTGATCAGCTCAAACTTAATACTGATGGTAATGAATTTGACGGGCCCATTTGTGCATGGAGGCTTGTGGACCTGGGCATTGCTTTAGGATCAGCTGTAAAAACAGCAAGCCTTTTTAATGCAGATAACAGGATAATGTACAGGATAGGAGCGGTAGCCCGCAGGGAAGGGATAATAGAAGGGGAAGTTATCATTGGCGTTCCCCTTGCGGCAGCGGGGAAAAATATATTTTTTGACCGATAAGAAAAGCGTATATAAAAGGCGCCTTCGGGCGCTAAAAAAATACCCCAAACCGACCCGCTGGTCAACAGTTTTTATATTTTTATAATGAGAGGAGCAGCAGAATTATGCCGGTTATTGAAGTTAAGGAACTTGTAAAGCGGTACAAAGATATAGAAGCCGTAAGGGGTATATCTTTTAAAGTGGAAGAAGGGGAAATTTTTGGTTTTTTAGGCCCCAACGGTGCTGGAAAGACAACAGTGATTAACATATTGAGCACACTTCTAAAACCCACTTCCGGTGAAGTTTTTCTGGGGGGATTTAATGTTGTTAAGCAGCCTGGGGAGGTAAGGAAATCCATCGGCCTTGTCTTTCAGGATACCACTTTGGATGAGCATTTGACGGCTTGGGAGAATCTTTATTTTCACGCTCTTCTTTATGGGGTGAATAGGGAAATAAGAAAGGAGCGTATAGAAAGAGCTTTAAAAATGGTTGAACTGGAAAACAGGAAAAGAGATTTGGTCAAAACCTTTTCCGGTGGAATGAAGCGCAGGCTTGAGATAGCCCGAGGTTTTCTGCACTATCCAAAGGTTTTATTTCTGGATGAACCCACTGTGGGCCTTGATCCTCAGACCAGAAATCATATTTGGAAATATATTCGGGAACTTAGGGAAAAGGAAAACATTACAATTTTTCTTACTACCCACTATATGGATGAAGCAGAAAACTGCGACCGCATAGCTATTATTGATCATGGTGTTATAGTAGCCGAAGGTACTACTGAAGAGCTTAAAAGGCAGGTAGGTGGAGATGTTATAACCTTTGCTACGGATTACCAATCTGATGCTGCTTTGTTCATAAAAAAAGAATTTGGCATTGAAGCAAAGGTTGTGGATAATAAGGTTGTTTTTGAAGCAGAAAATGGAGAAGAGCTCATTCCTCTCCTTGTTTCCCGTTTTAAAAGAAATATAAAATCCATATCCTTAAGAAGACCCACCCTTGATGATGTGTTTTTAAAAATAACAGGGAGGGCTTTAAGAGATGAAACCGTAGATTTAAAAGAGCAGATGAGGATGCGAAGGAGAGCTCGAAGAAGGAGGTAATTTTTGCCGTGCTTCATTGGCAGGGAATTTATGTTATTTGGCTTAGGGAGCTTATTCGCTTTTTTAGGGAGAAGCTCAGGATAGTGACTTCTTTAATTCAGCCTGTGGTTTGGCTTTTTATTGTGGGCAGAGGTATGGGAAGCAATTTCAGTCCCATGGGTTTGGATTATGCTGAGTTTATGTTTCCAGGTGTAGTGGGAATGACTGTTCTTTTTACTTCTATTTTTTCCGCTGTATCCATTGTTTGGGATAGGGAATTTGGCTTTCTAAAAGAGATTATGGTAGGTCCTGTTTCCAGAACTTCAATTGTTGTGGGCAAAGCATTAAGCGGAAGCACCACTTCTGTTCTTCAGGGAACCCTTGTCCTAATGCTTGCTCCCTTTGTTAATGTGGATTTAACGGTTTCCAGCTTTGTTTCAGCTCTTTTAGTTATGTTTTTAATATCCTTTTCTCTGTCTTCATTTGGTATTTTAATTGCTTCAAGAATGGAAACTATGCAGGGGTTTCAGCTGATTATGAATTTTTTAGTTATGCCCATGTTTTTTTTTTAAGTGGAGCTATTTTCCCCCTTAACGGACTTCCTCCATGGATGGATTTTTTAGCAAAGATAAACCCATTATCCTATGGAATAGACGCTTTAAAATGTACAGTTATCGGACAGCAGGAGTTCTCCCTATTCCTTGATATTGCGGTGATTGTGGCCACAGCAGTGGTAATGATATCAGGTGCTGTATTCTTATTTAACCGTGAGGGATAGCAGCAAATGCTTTGGGCCTCAACTCTTTGAGATAATTAAGGCAGTAAAAATGAGAAAATCAAAGCTAGGGATACGGTATACCAAAAAACCATGACATATTGGGCTTATACAGCTCGAAATCGTAGACATTTAACTCTGGTTATGTTAAAATAGACTTGAACTATTATAGAACATGTTTGGAGGGGGGATGTCTGGAAACCGGTAGTTTGTAAAGGGACAGCGTAGACAAATGTAGGAGGGGTAGAAAAATCTGCTGGCAGGCGGTGAGAATATGGGGAATACCTGTTGTCCGAGTAAAGAGGACACGTCCTGCTACCGGGAGCTTGTGGAAAATAACATTGGGCTGGTTGGGCATGTAGTTAATTCCTTTGCACCTAGAAATAAACAGGAAGACGAGGAATTTTACAGCCAGGGTTGTCTGGGACTTGTTAAAGCAGCAAGGACGTTCAATCCAGAAAGCGGGGTCCAATTTGCATCCTATGCTGTAATCTGTATAAAAAACGAAATTCGTCTTTTCCTGCGAACCCGCAGGCGTTATGAGAAAAGATTCTGCTATTTGGAAAATGAACTGCCGGGGCAGCAGGATGAAAAAAGTGAGGATCGCTTCAGCTATCTGGACTGTATAGCTGATGATTATAATCTAGAAGAAGAAGTTGAGCGCCAATGTGAAATTCAGTATCTGCGAAAGATGTTGGAGAAACTGTCGAAACTGGAACAGACCATATTGAAGAAAAAATTTGGATTTTTCGGGGAACCCCAAACAGAAATAGAAATATCTAGGGATTTAGGCATCTCCCAGGGCTGGGTATCTAGGCTTAAGTCCAAAGCAATAAAAAATCTAAGAGAAGAATTTTGCAAAATTGAACTTATATAGAGATTCATTAATAAATTTATATGATAGTCTTTAAATAAAAGCCGCTGTTTTAAGCGGCTTTTTTAAATTAGAGTTTTAATAAATAAGATATAAAGGGAAATTTTTTATTAATTTATTAATTTTATGATAAACTTTTTATGGGGATGTTTTTAGCTAGTAGATAATTGGCAGGTAAAATTAATCTAATTTTATTTGTTTTCTTGACTTCTTAAGACCCCTTTGTTATAATTGCTCTGCTTTTAATAACCTATATTTTGGAAATATTTTTTTTTTTGTATAACTGTTAAATTTAGCAAATAACAATATAAAATGGGTTTTAGGTTATGGGCTGGGAGGTAATAAGATGAATACTCGCAGCTATGATGTTATTATTGTTGGTACGGGCCCGGCTGGCATTTTTACTGCTATAGAACTCTGCAGAAATACTGAAAATCTAAGAATAGCAATGTTTGAAAAGGGTGGAACCCTTGAAGAGCGCATCTGCCCTCTTCAAATGGGAGAGGAAGGGTGCAAAAACTGCAGCCCCTGTGTTACCGTTTCTGGATGGGGAGGAGCAGGTGCGTTCAGCGATGGAAAATTAACCCTTTCCCCAGATGTGGGGGGTATGCTGGATCAGTATATGGACCTCAACAAAATGAAGGATTTAATAGATTATGTTGACAGCATTTATATTGAGTTTGGAGCACCAGAAAAAGTTTACGGTATTGGGCAGGAAGAAGAAATAGAAGAAATACGAAGAAAAGCAGTGCTGGCGCAGATGAGATTTATTCATGCTCCTGTGCGGCATATGGGTACAGGGAGAACTAAGGATATTTTAAAAAATATGAGGGATTATCTCCTTAAGCGGGGAGTGAAAATATACTGCCGGAAAAAAGTTGAGCGCATAATTACAGAGAAAAACAGAGCAGCGGGGGTGGTAACTTCAGATGGAGAACAGTATAGAGGAAGATATATTATCTGCGCTCCGGGAAGAGAAGGAGCCCAGTGGCTTCTCAATGAAGGAAAACGTTTGGGAATCTCAATGGCTGTAAACCCTGTGGATATAGGAGTGAGGGTTGAAGTTCCAGCGGAGATAATGAAGCATATTACTGATGTGGTTTATGAATCAAAATTTATTTTTTATTCCCAGACCTTTGATGATAAAGTAAGAACGTTCTGCATGAATCCCAATGGTGAAGTTGTATTGGAGCATATGGGTGATTTGGTTACAGTCAACGGTCATACCCATGCAGAGAGAAAGACAAATAATACAAATTTTGCCCTTCTGGTCAGCAAAACTTTCACCGAACCCTTTAAGGAACCCATTGCGTATGGTGAATATATCGGTCGCCTTGCCAATCTCTTAGGGGAGAGCGTGCTGGTTCAGAGGCTGGGGGACCTCTTGGCGGGGAGGAGGACTACTTGGGACAGATTGAAAAAATCCCCCATTGATCCCACTTTAACGGAAGCAACGCCGGGAGATATATCTTTAGTTTTTCCATACCGTCATTTGGTGGCAATAATTGAGATGCTCAGGGCTCTTGATGTTGTAGCTCCTGGGGTGTATTCAAAATATACCCTTCTTTATGGAGTGGAAGTAAAATTTTATTCTTCACGCTTTGAGGTTAACAACTTTCTGGAGACAAAAATCAAAAATCTTTATACTGCTGGTGATGGAGCAGGGATAACCCGCGGCCTTATACAGGCTTCCATATCAGGGATTGTTATTGCTCGCGATATTTTGAAAAAGGAAGAAATTTTTTAATACTTTTAATGGTTTTTACATGTAGGGGGTGTAACTGTGTCAACGGTAGTATTGGTAGGTGCCCAATGGGGTGATGAAGGAAAGGGAAAAATAACAGATTATCTTGCTGAGCAGGCAGATTTGGTGGTGAGGTATCAGGGCGGCAACAATGCCGGGCATACGGTTATAGTGGGTGAAACAACCCTACAGCTGCACCTTATACCTTCTGGGATTCTGTATGAAGATAAGCTCTGTGTAATAGGAAACGGTGTGGTTGTTGATCCTGAAGTCTTTTTTGAAGAACTTGAAAATTTAAAGGGCATGGGAATTTCAGGCGACAATTTAAGGGTGAGTGATATTGCTCATCTAATAATGCCTTATCATAAGATCTTAGATTCTTTTGAAGAGGAAAAAAGAGGCGAGTTGAAGCTGGGCACAACAAGAAGAGGCGTGGGTCCTGCATATGTGGATAAATATGCCCGCAGAGGAATAAGAGTTGGTGACCTATTTGAACCCAAACTGTTTAGGGAAAAGCTGAAAAGGGCGCTGGAATACCATAATTTCATACTGACAGGAATTTATGGGGCTGAACCCTTGAAACAGGCGGAAATAGAGGAGAAATATCTTGAATATGGCAGGAGATTAAAAAAATATGTAGAGGATACATCCCTTTTGATTTATGAAGCAGTAAAATCTGGGAAGAAGGTACTCTTTGAAGGGGCCCAGGGTACCCTTTTGGATATTGATCACGGCACTTACCCATATGTTACCTGCTCTCAGCCGATAAGCGGTGGGGCTGCCACAGGTTCAGGGATCGGTCCCAATTTCATTGAAAAAATTGTGGGTGTGACAAAAGCCTACACAACACGGGTTGGTGAAGGTCCTTTTCCCACTGAATTAAAAGATGAAATTGGCGATTTTATTCGCCAAAATGGCCGCGAATTTGGTACAACCACAGGGAGGCCTCGCAGGTGCGGCTGGTTGGATGGAGTTGTTTTGAAGTATGCTGCCAGAATTAACGGTCTTACAAGTATTGCCGTTACCAAGCTGGATGTTTTGAGCTCCCTCCCAGTGGTTAAAATATGCACTGGTTACAAGTTGGACGGCAGGTACATTGAGCATTTTCCCCACAGTTTAGAGGAGCTGTCCAGGTGTGAGCCTGTATATGAGGAGCTTCCAGGGTGGAAAGAAGATATAAGCAGTGCAAGAAAAATGGAAGACCTGCCTCCCAATGCACAAAGATACGTTAAGCGCATAGAAGAAATAACGGGTTTAAGAATTTCGTTGATAGCTGTTGGTCCTGCTAGGGAACAGACCATATCTCTTGAAAATGTTTTTTAAAACAGATTTTTAACCTGTTTTTTTATGAAAACTATTCGGAAATATTGAGCAGTTGAGAATTTAAGCAATTGTGATAAACTGAACTATAAAGGAAAAGAAATTAAAAGAAAAAGAAATTTTATGATTTTTACGGAGGAGGAGCAGGTTTTGGATTGGGAAGCCATAAGAAGGGAAGCCAGGTCTAAGTTTAAAGGCTACTGCAGAGTGTGCAAAGAGTGCAACGGTAGAGCATGTGCAGGGGAAGTTCCCGGAATGGGGGGTGCAGGAAGCGGGAATTCCTTTATAGATAATATAGAAGCTTTAAAAGAAATAAAAGTTAATTTGAGGGTTATACACGGAGCAAAGGAACCGGATACTTCCATTGAACTTTTTGGGCAGATCCTTCAGCTTCCCGTGCTGGCTGCACCTATGACAGGAATTTCCTACAATATGGGAGGAGCCGTTTCTGAAGAAGAATTTATAAGATCTATTGTTGAGGGAAGCATTGAAGCGGGTACCATTGCAATGACCGGAGATGGAGCGGATCCCGCTATGTATGATTCCGGAGTTAGCGCTGTAAAAAGGGCTGGAGGAAAGGGGATTCCCATTATAAAGCCCAGGGAACAGCAGGAGATATTTAAATATATTTCTAAAGCAGAAGAGGCAGGAGCCCTAGCTGTGGGAATGGATATTGACGGAGCAGGGCTGATTACTATGGCCTTAAAAGGGCAGCCTGTGGGCCCAAAAACCCCTGAAGAACTGAAGGAAATAATAAGCAGCACCAAGCTACCTTTTATTGTTAAAGGCATTATGACTCCTGATGAGGCAGAAAATGCAGTTAAATCAGGGGCATCGGCTATAGTGGTTTCCAATCATGGGGGCAGAATATTGGATTCAATGCCGGGTGCTGCAAGGGTTCTAGCGGAAATAGTGAATGCTGTAGGAGATGAAGTGATAATTTTTGCTGACGGCGGTGTCCGCTCGGGGGTAGATGTCTTGAAGTATCTCGCCTTAGGTGCTGATGCTGTGCTTGTGGGAAGACCTTTAGCTGTGGCTGTTTTTGGTGGTGGAACTGAGGGAGTAAGCTTTTATTTAAAAAAGCTTAAAGAAGAGCTTGTTCAAGCGATGATACTCACAGGTTGTGCTTCGCTAAGGGATGTTGGTCCCAAAATAATTTTTACAAAAGATAGCATTTAAATTTGTTGTGAATTTATGAATTAACGATTGAAGATCAGGGGTGGAGGTAAAATTGAAGTTTCAAACCATAAAGAAAACGAGGGTATATGAAGAAGTGGTTAAACAGCTTAAAGAACTTATATTAAGCGGGGAGCTGGGACCTGGGGAGAAACTTCCTTCAGAACGAGAGCTGGCAAAGGAGTTTGGAGTCAGCAGGGTTTCTGTAAGGCAGGCTCTTACGGTTTTGGAAACCTTGGGTCTTATTGAACGTAAAGTTGGGGGCGGTACTTTCAGCGTTGTTGAAAAAGTAAATTTTGATATTGATCCTATGCTGGAAAATATAATGAAGAATAAAGATCAGTTGAGGGAACCTCTGGAAATAAGGCGCATTTTAGAGCCCAGTTTGGCTCAGCTTGCTGCTGAAAGAGCTACTGAGGAAGATATAAAATCTTTGGAAGATTCATTAAAAAGACAGAAGGAACTTATAGAACAGGGAAAGCTGATAATTGAAGAAGACAACCGATTTCATTATTTAATAGCTAAGGCTGCCAAAAATGAAATTGCATTAAAAATTGTAGAAGTTATTCATGATATGATATGGCAGACGAGGGAAAAATCCATTAAGGCACGACAGGGTAGTGAACTTTCTTACCAAGGCCATCAAAAAATTTTAAGGGCTATAAAGACGGGTAAAGGGGAAAAAGCTTTTAATGCAATGCTGGATCATCTTGAAGAAGTAGAAGCTTTGATAATGACACACCTGGCGGAAGGAAATATTTAATGATTTTATTGATTTATTTTTAGTGGATACGCTTTTGAGGCATATTTAGAAAGAAGCCAGCTCAATTATAAAAAATTATATTTTTCATGGTATTGACATATTTCAATTTATATATTATTATACTAAAGTGTCTTTGGGGGGTAAAACCGCTTTTGTGGGCCATTAGCTCAACTGGTAGAGCACCGGACTCTTAATCCGGGTGTTGGAGGTTCGATTCCTCCATGGCTCACCATATTTTACCATGTCTTATACATACTACTTACACGGCCCGTTGGTCAAGTGGTTAAGACACCGGCCTTTCACGCCGGTAACAGGGGTTCGAATCCCCTACGGGTCACCATAAAAGCTGGGTAGGCTAAAGCCCAGCTTTTTACCATAAATTACGCAGCTTTCTCTGTAAAGGATAATTTCAACAAACTTTTATAAACTATAAAAATGCTTCTTTGAATAGGAGGAATTTGCATTAGGACACTTAATGATATAAAATATACTACGGTAAACAAAAATATAAAGAGTCCGTTGCCCTTGAAGGCAGCTTGGTGTCAGGAATGCTTGATTCTCTATGCGGAAATAGCTCAGTGGTAGAGCATCGGCTTCCCAAGCCGAGGGTCGCGGGTTCGAATCCCGTTTTCCGCTCCAGTCTTGAAAATCAAGGCTTTCACGGATTCACCCTCCCGAAAAAGTCCGTGGTTCCTGGGGAGGGTTTTATTGTGCCTAAGATAACCAAACTCAACCCAAAGGTATCCGATTTATCCCAAGCCCTGGAGGAGTTCCTTCTTGCCAGGCAAGCAGATGGCCTAGCTCAACGCACCCTGAACGACTACCGCTGGCATGTGGAAACCTTCCTCAAAGCCAGCCCCAACATTACCACCTATGAGGCACTGCAGAAAGCAGTGTTCCACTACTTCAGCCAGCCCTGTTCAGCAGGTTACAGAAACATTAAGCTGAAATACCTTAAAGCCTTCTTCAACTGGTGCGTATCTCAAGGATACCTTCCTGCCAATCCAGCAGCGGGGATCAAGAAAGCCAAGGAAGACTTAAGCAACATTCGCCATGTTCCCCTAGAGGCTCTAAAGAAGCTCTTGCAACAGCCAGATAAGCACAGCTACACAGGCTTAAGGGATTACTGCCTCATGCTAGTGCAAATTGACACAGGCGCAAGGCCAGGAGAGCTGTTCCAAGTGAGAGTAAACGACCTAAACCTGGAAGCCCGTGAGCTGTACATACGCCCTGAAGTGGCTAAAACCCGTGTTGGCCGTACCCTGGTGCTTTCGCCCTTCACCTGCCAAGCTTTGCTTAGGTTCCTCAAGATAAGGCCTAAATGGTGGAGTGAAGAAGTGCCGCTGTTTGCCACCGAAAATGGAAGACCTCTGAATGCTTCCTGGTGGTCGAAGAGGCTGGCGAAATACTGCAAAAAGGCAGGGGTTAAGGTTACACCCTACGGATTACGCCACAGCTTCGCCATTGAATTTCTTAAAGAAGCCAATGACCCGTTCGCACTGCAGAGAATACTGGGTCACAAAGACCTTACCATGACTCGCCGCTACATCCGCTACCTGCAGGACGATATCCGCGAGGCTCACGAGAAGGCTTCCCCTGTGGCTAAACTCCAGCAGTTGGGTAGAAGAGCAAGCCGCAAGCTGTGAAAAACCTTTGCCTGGCTTTTTGCGCCCGAGGGTAATGGGCTTCTCCACAGTGGGGGGCTCGCCTGCTTAAGAACTGAGCAAAACCTCCAGCCTCTTTTCGGGAATGGGTATCCCGTCTTTTTGGAGCGGTGAGTCAGTGCGTTGACGGGGCACCCCAAAGCATATTTACCCTACCCCCCACTGTGGAGCAGACCTGCTACCTGCAACAAAAGCCTTGCTGCCTGCACATTCCCTGCCCTTGCTTCATCAAGGAGAGCATCCAAAATCTCATCTACCGCCTCCTCAACCTTGGTGATTACTGACATCCGTTTTTCCTCGGACATCTCTTCAACACCTCCTCAGCACGTCTTACAAACTGCTTCAGCCACGCTTCAGCACCCTTAGGCCAGCGGTAGTAGCCGTTGCGCTTCCACGCTGCATAACCAAGCCTAAGGCACTTCTGGCACGCAAAACCATCCCCACGAGGGGGAAGGTAAAGTGTTGGTGTCTTTCTTCCACAGGTGGGGCACCTAAACCACAACACAAACCCGCCAGGCGCATTACCGCCGTAGGGGAGCTTAACCCGCTCAATCCGCTGAGCCAGTTTCCTGCCGGATACTACCCCCACAGCCTTCGGGCTGGCAGTAATCCCAAAACCCCTGCCCCCGCTCACCAGCCGCGTCTTGCCTTTATAAGGCACGTCACTGACGGTTAACTTAGCGCACTGTTCAACGGTTAACACTGGCAATCACATCCTTTTGGTCTAAATTTTAGCACAGCAATTGGAATTGTGCTATAATCCTGCTGAGGTGATAGCCTTTGAGCCTTCTAAAGCGTTCACCTTACGCAGGCACGCCCTTGGAAGGGCTTGAGGAGTGCCTCCCCAAATTCCGTCATAGGGATATAGTTCTCTACGACGGCAAACCCCGCGCAGGGGGCGGAGGAAGCCGCCGCAGGTCACGATACGGCAGCCCCCTGGCACGCAAGCTGGAGTTGTGGCAGCGGAGAAACAAGGTACGCTGACGCCCTGCCCTTCACAAGCAGTTTCAGGTTTTCTGTATAAATTTCAGCAGGGACGGCTTCCGCTGGGCAGTTTGCAGGGTCGTATTCGCTTAGGCGGTACAGCGTAGCGTCGTAGGGCTTCCAGCCGTATGCCTCCCAGTACTGCAGGCCGTCCTCCGTCTCCCTTACCAGCCGCCAGCCAATCACAGCGGACATGCCACCCACAGTTTTGGGTAGAGGCTCATCCTTCATCTTCAGCACCCTGTGCCTGCGAATCCATGCTACACGCTTAAGGCATTTGCCTGCCATGGCGAAAAGCACCTCCTTTTCTTTTCCACAGGTGTAAAAGGTTAAAGACCAGCACCACAGGTTTTGGAAACAAAACGCAAAGCAAAATCACGAAGAGGAAAACCAGCATAATCATGACCTCCTCCTTTTTGTGAATTGTCCCCCATTTGTGTCCCCACCCCAAAAATTGCCTTCAAACCCTTGTGGCACAAGGCTTTGCGGGTTTTTTATATAGAGGGGGGGTGAAAACATCTCCCCCTCTTATATAGAAATCGCTGAAACCCTTGTGGCACAAGGCTTAGAGCCCATTTTTTGCGTTGGGGACAGTTTTGGGGGCATTTTCGATATACTCGACAACCTTCGAACGCCCCCTCTTGTAAAGGCGAATCTCTCCTGCCCTCGCCAAGTTCTTGACGGCGGTTTCAAACATCCACATCCCATATCTCTCTGCGTGTACACGTTTACAGAGGTCGCGCCACTTCACACACCCGTGGGTTTTACAAATTCTTCGAATCTTCTCTTCCAATTCAGCGACGCTGTTAACAGCGTCCACCGGGTCGTGCAGAAGGCGCGCGGTGTACTGCCACTGCAAAATTTTTATAACAGCGGAAATTGTTTTTGCGTCAATCTCCTCCAGATTTCCCTGAGACACTGCCAACAGGATCGCTAAGCGAAGACCTATAGTATCCAGGCGTGTGGCATGTACATCCGCAGGACGCCTATGGTACCACCCCTCCCAGATGGCTTTTGCGTCGTTACTGAAGCGCAACCGAACAGCGAAAGGCAGTTTGGCGTTGTGGTTTCCCACTTTAACCACCCCCGTGGATTCATCAACGGCTTTGATGACGTCAATGAGCCGCTCTTTGAGCTTTGCTTGCGCTTCAGCCGGAATCTCCTCGACAAAGGGGCGGCTGGTGCGCGCCTCAGCTGGCACGATTAGCAGTCGATTTGGCAAGCCTATAGCAATGTTGTGGCTGTCCCAAAGAATTGCGTAGCTATCCGTGGTTGAAGCTGCCAACAACGACAGCGCGGCATCCCTAATTTTCACGGATTTAGATTTCGTTCGGTTGTCGTAAGCGCCGGTTTCAAATAGGCTTGCTAGCATTGGGGCAAGTACTGAGCCTTCAATACGTGTTTTACTAGCAAGTGCGCGGAATTCATCAGCGACTAGTAGGAGGTTGTTATGCTCCTTGAGCGCTTCAGCCAGTCCTTCCGCCGAACCAACCCCATATAACACCTGTGGGGCAATTCCGGCCTCCTCAAAGAACCGGATGGTGCGCCTTATAGCGGTGGATTTCTTTTCGATTCCTGAGCGCCCAAGCAGTATTGTGTAAAGCCGCGGCTCCGGCTCTAAGTCGCTTGCTAGGGTCACACGTCCAGCAATGAGGTGTCCCAAAACTGTGAGAAAGCTGAAAAACCAGAACTCAACCGGGGCCTCATAATAACTGGCAAAGAGCCTTGCGAAATCGCCAGCAATTCCGATAAGGCAGTCTTGTGGCAATTCCGTCTGTGGCTCGGGTGAAGGTATTCTACCCTCGTCAAGGACTTTAGCCAGTGTTAATTCGCCATACGTTTTGCCGTCACCGCTGTGGATTTCCTGCCATTTGGGGCGGTAAAGCCCAGAAAGTCGGTAGAGGAAGTCTAGTTCTTCTTCAGTTTGCAGATTGCAGCGGTTGTGTGCCATATTTAGAAAAGCAAGTTCGGCTTCAGATTGACTGGGATAACCCTGCCAATCCCCAAGAAAGAGTGCCTGAATGTCGTCGCCGAATTTGCCGGATTCTATTTGTGTGGCAATTTCTAAAACGTGCAGTTTATTTACAAGGTTATCGAGTTCTGTCTCACTAATTTCTGCCAAAAACTGTGGAGCATCCGAGAATTTGTTGCCAGTTATCGTAAAATACCGTCCGGCGGTATAAAGCTCGACATTTCCTTTCCGACGATTTATTTGGGCGCTCGTTTTAAAGAACACCTTAACGCCCCGACCGGAGGGCGAAATTTCAGTGTATGTGCGTGGAAGCAGACGCAACAACGCTTTCGCCCATTGCTTTAGGTTACCGGCTTCGTCGATGCACTCATCGAGGTCTATTCCACCGTAACCATCACCGAGCACAAAACCGAGGCCAGCAAATTTGCAACCACCTGTGGCGAGAAATTGTAGGGCTTCATCGAAAGCAAGCCAATTCTTGGCGTCCGTCACATCAATCTTACGGCCGCTGGGGCCGGCGGGCGGCTTTTTCGCGCCTTCAGCTTTCCACAGAACCCAGCGTGGAGCATTCTTTAATTCGTTTGGTATGTTTTTTACCCCAAAAACCGTGGACATGGGTCATCGAACCCTCCTTTCTTCTACTTCTTCGAAAAGTTCATCTGCCCGCTCAAGGGGCCAGCCCAGAGCCTTCGCTATGCGAAGACGCCAACCTCTGTAAGCCGGCACGACCCCTCGCTCAATTCGAGACAAATTACTGGGGTGAATGCCCGTAAGTGCCGCGAGTTGCATTTGGCTAATTCGCCGTTTTTTGCGTTCGACCGTCAAACGAAGCAAACCGTATCCCTCCCTTGCAAAATTTTTTATCAGTTGGTAAAATTTTTTCCAAAATGATAAACCGAACTGAGCGAACATACCAAAAATGATGGAAATTTTAACTGCACTTGTGCGCACGATTACCGCTCTACTCCACAGTGGTTTGGAGGAGCCGAAAAGGGGAATATGGCAGGAAGGTATAGGCGGTTGGCATTACAAACTGGTGCGTGTTGGAGGTGTGAAACCGCCTTACGTCTCATCACTAACCCTGTGGTGGCTTCAGCATAAGGAAACGGGTTACATGCTTTACCTTGCGCCTTTTGCGGGTTATAGGACATGGAAGTGGGAGGGTGCGCCTCAACCTATCCGTTGGACACGCGCCTGTCGCCCGAAGGGAAACTTGCCCCTTATCTTTGCCACAGGTAGGACGCCGGAGGATTCAATAAAAGCGCAGGCGGGGATAATGCTCTACCGCCAAGGCTGGCAGGATGAGGTTTTCCAAAAGTGGCTTCACAGGTGGGTTGCGGAGCGTTCTGGTGATGAGTTGGCGGGCTTAATCACCGTGCGACTGCTCCAGAACTACAACCCAGCAACCTGTTCACCGTCCGCTTACGTGCGTGCGTATGCTCGCAAGTCCCTGTTTACTGACAAACCACCTGTGGAATCAGTGTATTCGATTGCCGCAAAGCTCGGCATGAGCGATACAGGGCTTTACAAGGCTTTGAAAAGGCATGGAGCGGCTCAAGAGGTTTCTGGCAACATGCGTGTGCGGTACAGGTATGAGCCGACCCCTGAAGTGATAGAGGCAATAAAGCAAGAGCGGGAAGCTCGTGAAAGGCATAAGGCACTGGTTGATTTGGTAATGCTAAAGCGGGGAATAGGCAGGCGTGCTGCTCAAAGGTGGGTCAAGCGCAGGTTGGACAAAGGTATGAGCGTTGAAGACATCACTCGTGAGCTTTTGGGTAGGTAGCGAAAAAATTTTTCGCACTTGCAGGAAGGATTTTTAGTTTATGTGTCGGAATAAAATAAATCAAAAAAGGGTGAGTCCGTG